>Ga0074198_1001540_pt1 | contig 14900 bp, 14 predicted proteins | sample EPASupsiteSAE323_FD_64527 | JGI IMG/M metagenome (GOLD analysis project Ga0074198, IMG submission 64527) | Bioremediated contaminated groundwater from EPA Superfund site, New Mexico - Sample SAE3-23 | ecosystem: Environmental > Aquatic > Deep subsurface > Groundwater > Contaminated ...
CCACGCGCATACCGCTTCATTGATCTACGGCGTGCGGGAAGAGGATGTGGACGATTCTATGCGCGAGACCGCCAAACGCGTCAATTTCGGCATCATCTACGGGCAGACCGCCTACGGACTGGGGAAAGACCTCGGTATTCCGGTGAGGGAAGCGGAGGCGTTCATCGACGCTTATTTCCTGCGTTATCCCGGGGTGAAAAAATTCATCGGCGATTGCATAGCCTTTGCGGAGAAAGAAGGTTTTGTCTCCACCATCCTGGGCAGAAGGCGCTATCTGCCGGAGATCAACAGTAAGAATCTGGCTGTCAGGCAGTTCGCCCAGCGCAAGGCGGTGAATACCCCGGTGCAGGGGTCGGCCAGCGATTTGATCAAGTCGGCGATGATAGATATATACCGTCTGTTGCAGGAACGGGGATTAAGGTCGAGAATGGTGCTGCAGGTGCATGATGAACTTGTCTTCGACGTGCCGCGGCCTGAAGCGCGGGAATTCATACCTGAAGCGGAGAGGATAATGGGGCATGTGCTTGAACTCTCCGTGCCTCTTAAGGTGAGCGTTAAAGAGGGGGATAATCTTTGCGATCTGAAAGAGTGCGTTCTTCTTTCCGGAGGACGGGGATGAGGATCGCGTTTTTTACCCCGGAAGCGGTGCCTTACGCCAAGACCGGCGGCCTTGCCGACGTAACGGGAGCGCTTTCGCGGGCTTTGTGCGAAGCCGGGCATGAAGTTGTCGTATTGCTGCCGGCGTACGGGAAAATGGCCGTTTCCGGTCCTGCTATGGAAAAGATAATGCCGGATATTTCCTCTCATAGGCAGGAGGGCGGGGCGGTTTTTTATTTTCTGCATAACGGCGAATATTTCGGGCGGGAGGGTTTTTACGGCTCGGCAGCAGGCGATTATCCGGATAATCTGGAGAGGTTCGCCTTCTTCTGCCGCCGCGGCCTGCGCCTGCTTGAGCAGTTGGATTTCTCACCGGACATAGTTCATTGTCACGATTGGCAGGCCGCGCTTGTGCCGGTCTACCTTAAATCCCTGGAAGCGGGTAATCTCTTTTTCCGCAGGACCGCTTCCGTATTGACCATTCATAATCTGGCTTATCAGGGGGTTTTCCCGTCCGGGGATTTTATTTCCTCGGGGCTGGACGCCGGGATGTTCTCCGTGGACGCAATGGAATTCTACGGGAGAGTGAATCTTTTGAAGGGGGGACTGATCTTTTCCGACGCCCTTACCACGGTCAGCCCTACTTACAGCCGTCAGATACAGGGAAAAGAATTCGGCTGCGGCCTGGAAGATATCTTAAACCGGCGCGCGGAGAACCTGCGCGGGATATTGAACGGTCTTGATTATTCGGTCTGGGATCCCTCGGTAGACCGGGAGATAGATTTTAATTACGAAGCCGGAAGAATGGAAGGTAAAGCCGGTAATAAAAAAGCCCTGCGGGATCTCTGCGGGCTTAGCGAAGAGCCGGACGCGCCGCTGTTGGCGGTCGTCTCGAGGCTGGCGGAACAGAAAGGCGTGGATCTGATCGCTTCCCTGCTTCCGGAGATATCGGCTAAAGGGATGCAGACGGTGATCCTGGGGACCGGGGACGAGAAATACCACCGGCTGCTTAAGAAAACCGCGGAGGACCATCCCGGGATGGTGTCTCTGAATTTGAAATTCGATGAGAGCCTGGCGCATAAGATCTACGCCGGTTCGGACATTTTTCTGATGCCTTCGCGTTATGAACCGTGCGGCTTGAGCCAGATGATCGCTTTGCGTTACGGCAGCGTGCCGGTGGTCAGCAATACCGGCGGGCTGGCGGACACGGTATCCGCGGAAAACGGTTTTGTGATGGAGAGCCTTTCAAGGGAGCAATTGTCGGTCTGCGTTTCTAAGGCCGCGCTGCTCTACAGGAACGCGGAGGAATGGCGGCGGCTGGCTGAACGGGGTATGCGCTGCCGTTTTTCCTGGCAGGCCGCTGCAGGCGAATACATTTCACTCTATGAAAAGACACTGCGTGGGAAATAAACGTTTAGTGATCGGGATTACCGGCGGGATATGCTCCGGCAAAAGCACGGTTTCCGCTATGCTGCGTTTGCGCGGGGCGAAAGTCATAGACGCAGACCGTATCGCCCATTCTTTGATACTTCCCGGTAAACCGGCGTTCGGGAAACTGATCAAGGCTTTCGGCCGCGGGATACTCGGCCGGGGCGGGAGGATAGACAGGCGGGCGCTGGCCGATGCGGCGTTCTCCAGCGGAAGAAAAATGGAGCTGTTGAACGGTATCATTCATCCGTATATTCTCAGGGAGATCCGCGCGCGTTTACGCAGGTCAACGGGATTGACGGTCCTGGACGCGGCATTGCTGGTTGAGACCGGGCTGCACCGCCAGGCGGATTTTGTGGTTTTCGTGAAAGCTTCAAGGCTTCTGCGGATGGAACGCGCCTCGCGCAGAGGTATGAACAGGAAACTGGTGTTGCGGATAATCGCCGCCCAGGCGTCCGTTGTCAAGAAAGAACGCCTGGCCGATTTTATCATAGATAACAGCGGTTCATTAGATCGAACTAGAACACAAGTGGAGAGCCTAAGGAGGAAAGTGTGGAGAAACTGAATATCACGAAGTTGAAAGAGATGAAGATCACCGAGCTCAACAAGCTGGCCAAGGAGCTGAACATAAACGGTTTCAGCGGGATCAGAAAGCAGGACCTGATATTCAAAGTCCTACAGGCGCAGGCCGAAAAAGAAGGTTTGATGTTCGGCGAGGGGATACTGGAGATCCTGCCGGAGGGGTTCGGTTTCCTGCGTTCCCCCAACTATAATTATCTTCCCTGCCCGGACGATATTTACATATCGCCGTCGCAGATAAGAAAATTCGACCTGAAGACCGGAGATACGGTAAGCGGGGAGATCCGTCCGCCGAAAGAAGGCGAGAAATATTTCGCCCTTCTGAAAGTGGAAGCGGTCAATTTCGAGAATCCGGAGACATGTAAGGACAAGGTTTTCTTCGACAACCTGACCCCGGTCTATCCGCACGAAAGGTTTATGCTCGAACGTAAACCGGAGGAAGTTTCCACCCGCGTCATCGATCTGCTGGCGCCGGTTGGCAAAGGCCAGCGTAGTCTTATCGTGGCCCCGCCTTACAGCGGCAAGACCGTGCTTCTGCAAAGGCTGGCCAATTCCATCACCAGCAATCACCCGGACGTGGTGCTCATCGTTCTTTTGATAGACGAGCGCCCGGAAGAGGTCACAGATATGCAGAGGAACGTCCAGGGAGAGGTCATTTCCTCCACCTTCGACGAGCCGCCGGAGAGGCACGTGCAGGTGTCGGAAATAGTGCTGGAGAAAGCCAAGCGTCTGGTGGAACACAAGAAGGACGTGGTCATCCTGCTGGACAGCATTACCCGTTTGGCGCGCGCCTACAACTCCGTGGTGCCGCACAGCGGCAAAGTGCTCTCAGGCGGTATTGATTCCAACGCGCTGCAGAAGCCGAAGCGTTTCTTCGGGGCGGCCAGGGCGATAGAAGAAGGCGGGAGCCTGACGATAATCGCCACCGCGCTGGTAGATACCGGCAGCCGTATGGATGACGTTATTTTCGAGGAGTTCAAAGGCACCGGCAATATGGAATTGCAGCTGGACAGGAATCTCTTCCAGCGCAGGATCTACCCGGCCATAGACATAAAGCGTTCCAACACCAGGCACGAAGAACTGCTGTTGAAGCCGGAGATACTGCAGCGGGTCTGGATACTGCGTAAAGTGCTCAATGAATTGAGCAACGTGGAGGCGATGGAACTGCTGATAGAGAAACTCGCCAAGACCAAGAACAACGAGGAATTCCTCAACAGTATGAACCAGAAATAAAACTCCGCGGTTCACCGGAGCGGAAACGATGTATAATAACCCTAACGAGAAGGAGAAGTAAAAATGAAAGACAAGATCCATCCCAAATACGAAGAAAGCGTGGTTGTCTGCGCCTGCGGTAATACCATACATACCCGCTCCACTAAACAGAATATCAGGGTGGAAGTATGTTCAAAATGCCATCCGTTCTTCACCGGCAAGCAGAAATTCGTCGATTCCGCCGGAAGAGTGGATAAATTCGTGAAGAAGTACGGCAGCAAAAAGGCCTGAACGCCCGATGTTGAGACATCTGAATAAACTTGAAGAACGTTACCGCCAGCTGGAGGAATTGCTGGCCAGCGAGGCAGTGGTCTCCGACCGCGAGCAGTGCAGTAAATACGCCAAGGAACTCTCCGAGCTTCAGGAACCGGTCGCTTTGCTGCGCCGGCACCGCAAGCTTTCCTTTGAATTGGAGGAATTGAAGCAGATGCGGCACGGGCATGACGACCGGGAGATGTCCGAACTGGTCAACCGGGAGGAAGCGGCGCTGAAAGAAAAACTCGCCGCGATCGAGGAGCAGGCGCAGCTTCTGCTGGAGGGCGAGGACGGGAACGCGGACAGGAATATCATCGTCGAGATCCGTCAGGGGACCGGCGGTATGGAGGCCGCGTTGTTCGCCGCCGTGCTTTACCGTATGTACAGCCGGTACGCCGACAGCAAGGGCTGGAGCGTAGAGCAGATGTCGGCGAGCGAAACCGAACTGGGCGGCATCAAGGAAGTTGTCTTCAGCATCAGCGGCAAGGGCGCTTACCGGTGTATGCGTTTCGAAAGCGGCGTGCACCGCGTGCAGCGCGTTCCGGAGACGGAATCGCAGGGAAGGATACATACCTCGACGGCGACTGTGGCGGTGCTGGTGGAACCCGAGGACGTGGAGATGGCGGTCGATCCCAAGGACCTGCGGATAGACACTTACAGGTCGTCCGGTCCCGGCGGCCAGCATATGCAGAAGACCGATTCCGCGGTGCGCATCACGCATATCCCTACCGGAGTCGTGGTTTCCTGCCAGGATGAGCGTTCACAGTTGAAGAATAAGCATAAAGCGATGAGGATACTGCGCGCCAAGATCCTGGAAAAGAAACAGGAAGACGACCTCAAGAAGATCACTTCCGAACGCCGTTCGCAGATCGGCTCCGGTGACAGGAGCGAGAAGATCCGCACGTATAATTATCCGGACCGCAGGGTGACTGATCACCGCATAAATTTTACCGTGCACAGGCTGGAAGCTGTGCTTGAAGGTGAACTCGACGAGATCTCCGGCGCCCTGCTTAAAGCCGAGAAAGAAGCTAAACTGAAGGAAAAAGAAGCGGGATAACTTTCTGTTATTATGAATGAAGCGGAACTTTTATTCACGGATATCCTGGGATGCAGCAGGATCTCTTTGTATACCGGGGGAAAACGGCGGATGCCGGAAGGCAAATGCGCGCTGGTCGCCGGCGTCCTAAAAAGGCGTATTCTTGGCGAACCTTTGCAGTATATCCTCGGCAGGACGGAGTTCATGGGGATTGATTTCCGGGTAACCCCGGATGTCCTGATCCCCCGGCCGGAAACGGAAATTCTGGTGGAGACCGCGCTAAGGTATGCTAAAATAGCGCAGGATGCGCCGCGCCGCGTCCTGGATATCGGCACCGGTTCCGGATGCCTGGCGATCAGCCTGGCGCGCCATCTGCCGCAGAGCTTGATCTGCGCCACGGATATTTCAGCGGCGGCGCTGCGGGTCGCGGAGGAGAATGCCTCGGCCAACGGCTGCAGGATTGATTTTCTCAACGCCGATCTTTTTCCGCAAGGAGACCGGATGTTTGATATGATCGTTTCCAATCCTCCCTATATTCCTGAAGGGCAGATAGCTTCGCTGCAAAGAGAGGTGTTATATGAACCGCGCGGAGCGCTGTGCGGCGGCGCCGACGGGCTGGACTTTTACCGGCGTATCTGCTCCGGGTGCTGCGCACATCTTTCTTTTTCAGGGTATCTTATTATGGAAGTCGGTTACGGGCAGGCGGAGGATGTGCGTGCTCTGATCCGTTCCACTCCGGGAATGTGCGTGGAAGAGACTGTCAGTGATTACGCGGGAATAGAAAGGGTTATTGTAACTCGCAGGCAATCTTAGAAACAGATTTTAAGATTGTTCTTGGATCGTATATCGGTTACGGTTACGATGCCCGTTTCGTCTATCGTCTAACGGTTACGGTTTCTCGACGTTACCGTAACCGAATATCGATACGGGCTTCGTTACCTTAGCCGTTACCGGAATTTAGATCGTATTCCGGTTACGGTTCTGCAAGAAGCCAGAACCTGGTTTTTAATAAATAAAGGAGTAGCCATAGATGGATAAGCTTATCATAGAAGGCGGGGTGAGGCTGAAAGGCGAAGTCAGCGTATCCGGAGCCAAGAATTCGGTGCTGCCGATATTGGCGGCTACACTGCTTACCGACGGTCCCTGCGTGCTCAAAAGGGTCCCGAATCTAAGAGACACGATGACGATGCTCAAGATCCTGCGTTCTTTGGGAAAAAACGTGGAATACGATAAAGGTACCGTGCGTGTGCTGGCGACCAAGCATTGCGGTTACAGCGCCGATTATAAACTGGTTTCCACGATGAGGGCTTCTTTTTGCGTGCTCGGGCCTTTATTGGGCAAACTGAAGAAAGCCAAGGTTTCTTTGCCGGGCGGGTGCGTGATCGGTTTGCGTCCGGTGGACTTGCACGTAAAAGGTTTGCAGTCTCTGGGAGCGGACATAGATGTGCAGGGCGGGTATGTGGTGGCGGAAGCCGCCAAATTAAAAGGCGGGTATGTCTATCTTGGCGGGGTTTTCGGTTCTTCGGTGCTGGCCACGGATAACGTGATGATGGCGGCGGTGCTGGCCCCGGGCAGGACGGTGATCGAGTCGGCCGCCTGCGAGCCGGAAGTAGTGGACTTGGCGGAGTTTTTGATCAAAATGGGCGCAAGGATCAAGGGCCACGGGACTCCGATCATCGAGATTGAGGGTGTCAAATCCCTGCACGGAGCCGAACACAGGATCATCCCGGACAGGATCGAAGCCGGGACGTTCATCCTCGCGGCGTTGATCACCAAAGGCGATATCAAGGTAAAGAACGTGATGCCGGAACATCTGGGCGCGATGTTCGATAAATTGTGCCAGGCCGGAGCGTCGCTGCAGCGGCATGAGCATATGGTGCGCGCCTCGTTAAAGAAGAATCTGCGGCCGGTAAGTATCACTACTTTGCCTTATCCGGGGTTCCCCACGGATATGCAGGCGCAGGTGATGAGCCTGATGTGCGTCACTGCGGGGATCAGCGTGATCACCGAGAAGATCTATCCCGACAGGTTTATGCACGTCGCCGAACTTAACCGTATGGGAGCGCAGATACAGAGAGAAGGCCCTTACGCGATAGTCGAAGGGGTCAAGAAACTCTCCGGAGCGCCGGTAATGGCTTCCGACCTGCGGGCTTCGGCTTCGCTGGTGCTGGCCGGGCTGGTGGCCGGTGGCAAGACTTCCATTTCCAGGATATATCATTTGGAACGCGGTTACGAGGATATCGAGGATAAATTCAGGAATCTGGGTGCCAGGATCTGGCGTGAGAAAGAATGATTGTCCGCGGCGAAGAGCGTTTTTTCGTGAACAAGGTAGTTTATACTTCGACGGCGCTAAAACCCTGCCCTTAAGGGCGCGGATGATAAAAAGCGCCGCTCAATATCAAAATCATGAGCAGACCGCAGCCTTTAGGCTGCGGTGCGTCGAATTGATCAAGGAGCGGTAAAATGGTCCTGATGATAGATAATTACGATTCTTTCACCTATAACATTGTGCAGTATCTCGCCGAACTCGGCTGCCGGGTCAAAGTCTTCCGTAACGATAAGATCGGCATTGAGGAAGTGCGGCGTCTTTCTCCGGAGCGCCTGGTGATCTCTCCGGGGCCGGGAGGCCCGCAAGACGCCGGTATTTCCTGCGGATTGATCAGCGATTTCGCCGGCAAAGTGCCTATTCTCGGCATCTGTCTCGGGCACCAGTGCATCGGGCAGGTATTCGGAGGTAAAGTGGTGCACGCTAAATCGATCATGCACGGCAAGACTTCGCGGATATACCACAGCGGCAAAGGCATATTTAAAGGATTGCCGGATCCTTTTGAAGCCACCAGGTATCATTCTCTGGCGGTGGAAGCGTCTTCTCTGCCGCAATGCCTGGAAATATCCGCCAGGACGAAGGACGGCGAAATTATGGGTCTGTCTCACAAAAAATATAAAATATACGGAGTCCAATTCCATCCCGAATCGATACTTACCGGCTGCGGCAAGCAGCTGTTGAAGAACTTTTTATCCGTATGATAGAAAAATATACTGAAATACTGCGCAAGGGCGGGGATCTTTCCGCTTCTGAGATGTCGGAGGCTATGGAAGAGATAATGTCCGGCAGGGAAGAGACGGAGACTATCGCCGGGTTTCTGCGGGCGGTTTCCAACAGGGAGACTGTCGAGGAGGTGACCGCGGCCGCCGAAGTGATGCGCAGGCATTGCGTGAAGATACATACCGGCAGGGCGGATGTGCTGGATACCTGCGGCACCGGCGGTGACAAAAAGGGGACTTTCAATGTTTCCACAGCCGCGGCTTTCGTGGCCGCCGGCTGCGGGATCACGGTGGCCAAGCACGGCAACCGCTCCGTCTCCAGTAACTGCGGCAGCGCGGATATCCTGGAGGCCTGCGGTATCAATATCGCTCTCTCCCCGGAACAGACTAGGGAATGTTTGTTGAAGACCGGCATCGCTTTTCTATTCGCTCCGTCTTTCCATCCTTCGGTCAGGCATGCTATGCCTGCGCGTAAACAAATAGAGGGCAGGACGATCTTCAATCTGCTCGGGCCGCTGGCAAATCCCGCCGGGACCAAGCACCAGCTTATAGGAGTTTATGAACGCGCCAAAACGCAATTCGTCTGTAAAGTGCTGGCCAACCTGGGCTCGGTGCATGTGCTGGCGGTGCACGGCAGCGACGGATTGGACGAGATCACCATCAGCGGCGGGACGCACGTCTGCGAATTCAACCGGGGGGTCCTGCGTGAATTCGAGATCACTCCGGAAAGTATGGGGTTTCGCAGACGGGAGTTGTCGTCTATCGCAGGTAACGGCCCGGCCGCCAATTCCGTGATAATGCTCGATGTTCTCAAAGGCGCGGAAGGCGCTTACCGGGATACGGTATTGATGAACGCCGCCGCCGGTATTTACGCCGCGGATTCCGCGTCTTCTTTGGAAGAGGCCCTGCAAAAGGCGGTCAGTTCGCTTGATTCCGGCAGGGCGCTGGAAAAATTCAATCTGCTGCGCGGTTTCAGCAGCAAACTGGAAAAGAGATGAAGAAAGACACTTTAAAGGAAATAGTCAAGCGTAAGAAAGAACGGCTGGCGGCCGCCATACAACAACTGCCCGAAGAAGAATTAAAAGCCAGGATAAAAGATATACCGGCGGCTATGCCGTTCAGGCAGGCGATCGCCAAACCCAGGGAGATCTGCCTGATCGCGGAGGTCAAGAAAGCTTCCCCTTCCGCCGGAGTGATCCGGGAGGATTTCTCTCCGGCCGACATCGCCGCCGCTTACGAACAGGCCGGGGCGCAGGCGCTTTCCGTGCTTACCGAGGAAGACTTTTTTTCCGGTTCGCCTGTCTACCTGCAAGAGGTCAAGAAACGCGTGCGCATACCGGTGATGCGCAAGGATTTTATACTGGAACCTTACCAGGTTTATGAATCGCGTCTACTGGGCGCGGACGCCGTGCTTTTGATAGCGGATCTGCTTTCCAAGGATAAGCTCGTAGAACTCTACGGGCTCGCCGCAGGACTGGGGATGGATTGCCTGGTGGAGTCGCATACGGAAAAAGATCTGAAGAAAGCGATATCGTTGAAGTTCCCTTTACTGGGTTTGAATAACCGCGATTTACATTCTCTGGAAGTGGATATGCACACCACGGAAAAACTTTTTCCCCTGGTGCCGCGAGACCGGACGGTGGTGGTGGAGAGCGGCATACGCAGCCGTTCGGATGTCCTTTTTCTCAAAGTGCTTGGGGTCAGCGCCGTGCTTATCGGTTCGGTATTTATGGAAAGCCAGGATATCTCCGCGAAAGTCTCGGAGGTGATGGGGTGGTAGTTCCGGGACGTCCGCTGGTGAAGATCTGCGGGATCACCAATCTTCAGGACGCGCTCTCCGCGGTTGAAGCCGGCTGCGACGCGGTAGGCTTCATTTTTTACCGCAAGAGTCTTCGTTACATCGCACCCGCGAAGGCCGCGTCCATAATTTTCTCGCTGCCTAAGAGAATATTGAAGGTCGGAGTGTTCGTGGATGCGAAGCCGGCTTTTATTCTTAAGACGGCTAAAAAATGCGGCCTTGACGCCGTGCAATTGCATGGAAATGAATCTCCGGAGTTTTGCCGCGCTATCAAATCCTGCCGGGTAATTAAGGCCGTGCGCGTAAAGTCCAGGCTTGAGGAAAAAGAATTAAAGAAGTATAAAGTCTGGGGGTTTTTGTTCGATACCTATTCGACAACGGCCAGGGGAGGGACAGGTAAGGTTTTTGACTGGAAAATGCTTTACGGGTTGAAGACAAAGCGTAAAGTATTCCTTTCCGGCGGATTGCGCGCCGGTAACGTGGCTCGTGCGATAGCGAAAGTCAGGCCGGATTGGGTGGATGCCAGCAGTTGCCTGGAGCGTTCTCCGGGAAATAAAGACGCACGGAAAATGGCGGAATTTGTCAGCCGGGTCAGGAATGTAATCAATAGAGTTCCGCGTAAACTGAAGCAAAATTAAGTTCTGGGACTGGATTGTTCCCGGATGATGTGTTACACTTTTCTCACCACGGATAGTGATAAGTCTAAAGACTTATCCATCGGTGGTTTTTTGTTAACAAAGAGTTTGAGGTAAGGAGAAACAGATGAAAATGTCGAAGACAGGTGGCATAGTGCTGTTGTTTTGTATGGTTTGTTTAGTTTATTCTCACCCTGCGGCGGCGGAATGGGGATCCGGCTGGGGAACGACGAGCAGTGAAGCTATACCTGCTTCCGCAGCCAGTTATTTTACTACTCCTGCCGAATCCTCCTATTCAAGCATATTCACGGTAGGCGAGATAGTCTATAACGGCGATAGCATAACCGGAGTTAGTTTTGGAAGTTCCACCTACGCGCAGGTAACGCTTAGCGATAATTGGGTTGATCCGGTAACTTCTAATTTGGTACCCGCCGGCAGCGTGTTCTACATCAATACCGCCGATATCAGCGTCAGTGAGATAAAATCCGCCGGTATTATGGGCGATGTCTACGCGGCGCAGGTTAGCTTAAGCAACGGTGATAAAGTCTGGGGATATATGAAGGAATATTCCCAGGGGGTTGCCGGAGCAGGGAATCATGAAAAGACTTTGCTGACAGATACAGAGCTGTCTTCTGCTTTGAGAGATACCGTTTATCCTGAGGTTGATCTCGAGTCGATGTTAGACGGTAATCCTGTTTTAATGGCAAAGATCGGCGGCTATGACCATTTGACGGCTTTACAGAAAGCAGAGTGGCAGTCTATTTTTGCCTCTACGCAATACAGCGTTGATCCCGGAGGTCACTATAATAGCGTGTTATGGCAATATTGTTACGATACTAATTATTTTATTGATAGTGCAATGGAAAGTGCGGAACATAAGGGTGATCCTACTTCCCTCAGAGCAATAGAATTTGTCGCGAAAGTATTAAGCGATGATTCGGCTTATGGAAAGACATACGTGTTTGATTCTTTTGGGGGGGATAAGGCAATCTACTTTGTTTATACAAAGGAGACGAAGGTATCTGTAGACGGCACAGATTATACTTTTTTGCTGCCAGCCAAGATACCTTGATCTTCCCCTCCAAGCGTTGACGGAGCCCAGAGGAAGACCTATTCGTTTGTCTCCGGTAACGTTGATTCAACGATATTTGGCGGGGTGCAGTCACATACTTTTAATTTGTATTCGGCTAATCTGGAAGAAAAAACGCTAACCGTAAACGGTACAGATTATACTTTTATGCTGCCGAAAAATATCCGTTAAGATTAGTAACAAAGAGGATTGATATCCTGTTTATCTGTGAAATTCCCGGGATTGCAGACCGGGAGAATCCGATGATTCTTAGTATCCCGCCGTTTTTTCGCTTTTGAAATCTCAGTTCAATCATCTCCTTAGATTTTGCTACCGTAAATTCCTGTTATATGTTAAACTATCAAAATGAATTGGAAAGTAGCCGGAGATTTGAATTTCGACTGCAAAAATTATGAGGTTGTGGCAATTCCGGAAGAGAAGCTTGGTAACGGCTAAGGTAACGAAGCCCGTATCGGTTACGGTTAGGGTAACGTGTAAAAACTATAACCCAATCCTATCAAAATATCAACACGTAACCGTTTCACGATTGACGAAACGGGTATCGTGGCCGTAGCCGAAAACAAGGATTATATGATCAAAAATAAAGCATTACCGGACAAAACAGGTCATTTCGGGGAATTCGGCGGAAGTTTCGTGCCGGAGACGCTGGTTTCCGCTTTGCGGGAGCTTGAAGAGGAATATCTCCGCGCAGCGCGCGACCCGGAATTTCGCAGTCAGCTGGATTATTATTTGAAGGATTACGCGGGCAGACCGACTCCGCTTTACCCGGCATCCCGTTTGAGCCGTTATCTGGGTATAGGCAAGGTTTATTTAAAGCGTGAAGATCTTTTGCATACCGGCGCGCATAAGGTCAATAACACCATCGGGCAGGCGCTTCTGGCGTTGCGGATGAAAAAGCCGCGCGTGATCGCCGAGACCGGCGCCGGCCAGCACGGGGTCGCCACCGCCACGGTGGCGGCGAGGTTCGGCCTGAAATGCGTCGTCTATATGGGCAAAGAAGACGTCGAGCGCCAGAAACAGAACGTCTTTCGAATGAATCTGCTGGGAGCGGAGGTTGTGTCCGTCTGCCAGGGATCGATGACATTGAAGGACGCGATGACCGAGGCGATGCGCGACTGGGTCACTAATGTCAGGGATACTTATTATATGGTCGGCACAGTAGCCGGTCCGCACCCGTATCCGTTACTGGTCAGGGACTTTCAGTCGGTGATCGGCCGCGAAGCCAGAAAACAGGTGCTGCGCAAAGAAGGCAGGCTTCCGGATTTCCTGCTGGCTTGCGTGGGAGGCGGAAGCAACGCCATCGGATTATTCCATTCTTTTTATAATGATAAGAAAGTCAGGTTCATCGGAGTGGAAGCGGCCGGAGAGGGATTGTCCGGCCACAGGCACGCGGCGAGTTTGAGTAAGGGCAGGACCGGGGTCCTGCACGGTTGTAAATCCAGCTTGCTTCAGGACGCCGATGGCCAGGTGCTCAACGCGCATTCCATCGCCGCCGGACTGGACTACCCCGGGGTCGGGCCGGAGCACGCGTTCTATAAAGACAGCGGCAGGGCCGAATATGTTGCCGTTACTGACCAGGAAGCCTTGGAAGGTTTTAAACTGCTTTCCCGCACCGAAGGTATAATCCCCGCTTTGGAGTCTTCTCACGCGGTGGCTTATCTGCTGAAAATGCGCAAACGGCTTGGAAAGAATTCGCTTAGCGTGCTTTGTCTTTCCGGCAGGGGGGATAAAGATCTGGGAATAGTGACCCCGAGGCTTAATCTATGAGTTTTAAGAATAACAGGATAGACGCGAAGTTCGCGGGACTGAAGAAGGAAAACAAAAAAGCCTTTATCGCTTTTATCACCGCCGGTTATCCTTCATTGGCGGAGACGGAGAAATTGGTCATCGCTTTGGACGAGGCCGGGGCGGACATCGTGGAATTAGGAGTGCCTTTTTCCGATCCGATGGCCGACGGACCGGTGATCCAGTGTTCTTCGCAGCAGGCCCTGCGTAACGGCACCACGCTTAAACGGATCCTCGCGCTGGTAAAAAGACTGCGCAGGCGCACCGATATTCCGCTTTGCCTGATGACCTATTATAATCCCGTTTTGAGTTATGGAGAGCGGAGATTCGCCTTCGAGGCCGCGGCAGCCGGTGTCGACGGGATCATCGTGCCCGATCTTCCTCCCGAAGAAGCCAAGGGATTAAGGAGCGAATGCGCCGAGCGCGGCGTGCATAATATATTTTTTGTTTCTCCCACGACCACCCGGGAGCGGATGAAAAAGGTCGCGGCGCTTTCCGGCGGGTTCATTTATTATCTTTCCGTTACCGGGGTCACCGGCGCGCGCGCCTCGCTGCCGGAGGACGCCGGCAGGCAGATCCGCGTCCTGCGCGGGCTCACTTCCAAGCCGGTGTGTATGGGGTTCGGAATTTCCACTCCCGAACAGGTGCGCAGTGTCTGTCGCGCGGCGGACGGCGCTATCGTCGGCAGCGCGATCGTCGGTCAGATCGGGAAATGCCGCGGGAAACAGGGATGTAATATCGCGCGGGAAACAGGCCGTTTTGTTTCCGTCTTGGTAAAGGGAGCTCATGTATAAAAGAAGCGTGCTGAAAAACGGTTTGACGGTGGTTACCTGCGGGATGCCTGCGCGGCGTTCCGTATCGCTCGGTATCTGGATAAAGACCGGCGGCAGGTATGAAACGCGCGCCAATAAAGGGATCAGCCATTTTCTTGAACATATGCTTTTTAAAGGCAGTTCAAAATATTCCTGCCGTGAAATAAAAGAATCCATAGAAGGACAGGGAGGCAGCCTGAACGGGTTCACTTCCGAGGAAGTTACCTGTTATCTGGTGAAGGTCCCGGCCGCCAAAATGAACGTGGGGCTGGATATCCTTTCCGATATGGTGATGCGGCCGTCTTTGCCCCAGCAGGACTTTGCCAGGGAAAAAGCGGTGATCCTGGAAGAGTTGAAGATGTATAAGGACCTGCCGCAGAGTTACGTGCATGAATTGCTGGATGAGCTGCTTTGGCCGGGGCACCCGTTGGGAATGGGCATTATAGGTTTTGAGGATTCATTGGCTTCTTTGACCAGGGACGACCTGCGCCGTTACCGCGACCGGCATTATCTGCCGGCCAACATAATAGTCAGCGCCGCCGGCGCTCTGGAGCATTCTGAATTCTGC
>Ga0074198_1001542_pt1 | contig 14891 bp, 12 predicted proteins | sample EPASupsiteSAE323_FD_64527 | JGI IMG/M metagenome (GOLD analysis project Ga0074198, IMG submission 64527) | Bioremediated contaminated groundwater from EPA Superfund site, New Mexico - Sample SAE3-23 | ecosystem: Environmental > Aquatic > Deep subsurface > Groundwater > Contaminated ...
CTGCAGCAAAAGAAGAGATACATACAATTAGCAATAACATTCAAAATAGAGAAAAAGAATCACTTTCAACAGTACATATTAATAGAGGTCTATATGATGGAGCATCTCAGAATATAGCAACAGATATGTCAAGAGTGCAAGCAGAAAAAAATTCTCTTATTGCCAGATACATAACTCTGCAAAGGGGAATTAATCAACTAAAAAGTAAAGAAGGCGAATTACCAGGCAAAATTCTTGGTCTTGAAGAACTTCAAAAACAGGAAGAAGCACTTTTAATTGCATATACAAATGCAAAGCAAAAACAAATGGAAGCTCGTATCAAAGAAAATCAAATTGTTGATAATATTTTTCCATTAAACGAGAAAATATCTCCTGTATTTCTTATAAATCGACTTTTAATGAAGCTTATAGGATTTGCAATGTTTGGTTTCCTGGGTGCAACAGGAATTGCTTGGGTGAAAGAAGATATAGAAAATAAATGGAGAAATTCAAAAGAAATAGAAGATATTACAGGACAAAAAGTTCTTGGAGTATTACCCTGGGTTAAATCAAAAACTGCTAGTTCAATTAGATTTTTATATAAACCCAGTTCAATAATGGGAATAGCTTTTAGCAATATAGCCTCGAATATTTCTTCTAAATCATATATAGACGAAGCTCAAGTGATTTCATTTATATCAACAAATATTTCAAGAGAAAATTCATCAATTGTTCCAAATGTATCCTTTGCACTTGCGAGGTTAGATAAATCGGTTATATTAGTAAATACGGATTTTAGCAGTCCTTCAAAATTACTAAAAAATATTACCGGAGCTCATTTTACAAATACAAATGACATTATAGATATTATAAATGAAGTAAATAAATATATTAGACTTTCAAAAACTGCTGATAGTCAACCTGAAAGACTGTTCGAAATTATAGCCAGATCTCTTGAAACAGCACTTATTCCTATAAATATCAAGATGGAAAATGGTGAGTCAGTTGTTCTCAATTATTTGTGTACAAATAAAAAAATAGAGAACATTAATAATTATGTAGCGACCAGAGGATTCAAGGCAATTATAGAGTTCTTAAAACATCATTATGAATTTGTTTTAGTGGATACTCCGGCTAAACCATTAATTTATCCTGAATTTTCATCCATTGTTAACATTTCTGATGCAGTAACAATCATTTCATCTATGGATACCAACAGGGAAGCACTGATAAAAATAGTTGATAAATTTACCAGAAGTAATATCAAGATTCTTGGCATTGTTCCAAGAGAAGTAAATTCTGAAATTGAACATTACTATAATCTTGATAATTCCCGAATTAGATTATCGGAAATAAAACATTCTGATTCTTCAACACAAAAAACGATATAAAAACAGGTAATAAAATTGATAGTAAATAATTCACGTTTTTTAACACATAAAATTACAGGTGTTCAAAGATATGCAATAGAAATATCTTTAATCCTGCAAAAAATATGCCCATATATTGATTTTATTACTCCCAAAAACATCCTTCAGTCCCAATTGGCAAAAGGTTTTAATGTAAATATTTATGGGAATTTATCCGGACATTTATGGGAACAAACAGAGTTACCTTTTTATCTTCAAAAAAAAGGTAATCCTGTTCTCCTGAATTTAGCAAATACTGCACCTGTTTTTTACAGAAGAAAGTTAGTAACGATTCATGATCTTGCATGCTTAAATCCAATATGGTTTTCAAAAAAATTTAATTATTTTTATAGGACATTAATTCCTAAAATTGCTAGTAATTCACTGAAAATTATTACTGTGAGCGAATTTACTAAGAGAGAACTGATTAAGCAGTTCGATATTCCTGAAAATAAAATAGATGTGGTTTACAATGCGGTTTCTGAAAATTTCATTAATTTATCTTTTAAAAAACATAAAAACAAATATGGAGAATATATTCTGGCTGTATCTTCATTAAGTCTGAGGAAAAACTTCAAAAGTCTAATTCTGGCGTTTAATAAATTGAAATTAAAAGGCATAAAACTTGTAATTGTTGGTGCTGAGAACAAAATTTATGAAAATCCAGAGTTAAAGGATTTAATAGAAGGAAACCATAATATAGTTTTTACAGGCTATGTTTCAGACGAAGAGCTGGTTGGTTTGTATAAAAACGCTAAACTTTTTATATTTCCTTCATTATATGAGGGATTTGGAATCCCTCCTCTTGAAGCAATGGCATGTAATTGCCCCACAGTCGTTTCTAATGTGGCGAGTATTCCTGAAGTGTGTGCAGATGCATCTTATTACATTGACCCAAATAACATTAACAGTATAGCAAAAGGAATTTATGAAGTTATTAATGATGAAACCCTGCAGAATGAACTCAAACAAAAAGGTATACAAAGAGTAAAAAAATTCAGTTGGGAAGATTCTGCCAGGAAAATTGCAGAAATAATAAAGGATTATTAAATGGTAGTTATTAATTCAAGTTTTTTAGTTCAAAAATTAAGAGGAGTAAATAGGTATGCGGTAGAAATATCTAAAGAACTCAAACTGTTTATGCCGGATATAAAATTTATAGCTCCTAAAACAGTTATTAAAAATAACTATACAGAAGAAATTAATCCTGAAATTTATGAAAATAAAATAAAAATCTCTACAAAGCAGGTAACACCCTGGGAACAGTTTGAACTTACTACATATTTAAGACAAAATAAAAATCCTTTACTGGTTAATCTGACAAATACAGCTCCTGTATTTTATAAAAATCAGATAATTACAATCCACGATTTAATGTTTATGAGAAATCCCAAATGGTACACAAGAAAACATTATTATTTTTATAAATATTTATTTAACGGAATTGCCCAAAATTCATTAAAAGTTATTACTGTAAGTGAATGTTCAAAAAGAGATCTGATCAAGTATTTTAATATTTCTGAAAATAAAATTGAAATAATACATAATGCTGTTTCTCAAGAATTCATTAATCTTGCTACAGCAAATTTTGAAAATAAATATGGAGATTACATTTTAGCTGTTTCATCATTAGACCCGAGAAAAAACTTTGAACGCCTGATTAGAGCTTTTAATAAACTTAAATTAAAAAATATCAAACTAGTAATCGTAGGTGATGAAGGTACTCTTTATAAAAAAGAAACATTCAAGTACCTGATAAAAGATAATCCTGACGTAGTCTTTACAGGTTATGTAACGGATGATGAACTGGCGGGTTTGTATAAAAACGCAAAACTTTTTGTATTTCCTTCGTTATATGAAGGATTTGGAATTCCTCCTCTTGAAGCAATGGCATGTAATTGTCCTACGATTGTTTCTAATGCGGCAAGTATTCCAGAAGTATGTGCTGATGCTTCATATTATGTTGACCCGAATAGTATCGACAGTATAGCAAAAGGGATATATGAAGTTATTAATGATAAGACCCTGCAAGATGAACTCAGGCAAAAGGGTGCAGAAAGAGTTAAAAAATTCAGTTGGGAAGATTCTGCAAGAAAAATTGCAGAAATAATTAAAAACATAGCTTAGGAGTATACATAAATGAATAATTTTCCATTAATATCAGCTATAATACCGGTCTATAACAGAGAGAAATATATAAAACAGGCGCTAGATAGTGTTCTTGATGAAGATTATCCAAATAAGGAAATAGTAGTTATTAATGACGGCTCTACAGATAATACTGATAGTGTTATTAAGGCCTGGATAGAAGAACATAAAGATAAAATTAGCGTTATTTATAAATCCAGAGAGAATAGAGGAATAACTGGAACATTAAATGAACTAATAGACCTATCTAATGGTGAATATATAGTTTTCTTTGGAAGTGATGATTATCTTAAAAATAATGGCATTAGAAAAAGATATGAATATTTACGAATTCATCCTGATAAATTAATGGTTATAGCAGATTGCAATTTAGTTGACAGTTACGACAATCTTATTTACAAAAGTGCTCTTGAATCGTTTGGAAAAGTCAATAAAAAGCTGCTTTTTACTAATGACGGTATGAAAAAATTTATGATTTTAAATGGTTTTACTCCAGGTGCAACTTTGATGGCAGATAAAAAAATATATAAATTGCTCGGCAAATATGATGAAACATTTCATACCGAAGACTGGGTTTATCTTATTAAAGTTACAGCAAGAAATATGCTTGGATATATAGATGAAATTGTTAGCGCCTATAGAATACATGACAGTAATGCCTGCTTTTCCGACTCAATAATTATAATCACAATGGAACAATTTAAGGTAACGTTAGATTGCTTTAAAGATTTTAAGGAATTTAAGTATAAATATTATTTGATTTTGAAATTAATTTATTTATCTATATTTATTCAGTATATAAGCTTAAAACTCAAGCTAATACATAGCAAAGAAAAATATAAAAATGATAAATTTAGAGAATTTTTCATTAAAACAATTTTAGAAATCCAGATAGAATTAAAAAACATTTTTAATTCCATTACTTACAGTATATTTAAAAATTAATCTGTCAGGAGTAGAAACTATGAGTAATTTCCCTTTAATATCAGTCGTAATACCGGTATACAATCATGAAAAATATATAAAACAGGCGCTTGACAGTGTTCTTGATGAAGACTATCCAAATAAAGAGATAGTAGTTATTAATGACGGTTCTGTTGATAATACTGATAGTGTTATTAAGGACTGGATAAAAGAACATAAAGATAAAATTAGCGTTATTTATAAATCAAGAGAAAATAAAAAATTGGTTAAAACACTAAACGAATTAATAGACCTATCTAATGGCGAATATATAGTTTTCTTTGGAAGTGATGATTATCTTAAAAATAACGGTATTAGAAAAAGATATGAATATTTAAGAGCTCATCCTGATAAATTAATGGTTCTTGCGGATTGTAACCTGATTGACGGAGAAGGCAATTTTATTAAAGAAAGTGCTCTTATCGCTATCGGAAGGGTGAATAAAAAGCTGCTTTTTTCCGACAATGGCATGAAAAAATTTATGATCCTGAATGGATATACTCCTGGTGCAACTTTAATGGCTGACAAGAAGGTATATCAACTATTAGGTAAATATGATGAAACTTTTCCTTCTGAGGACTGGCCTTATTATATGAAAGCTGTACCTAAAAATATACTCGGATATATTGACGATATTGTCAGTGCTTATAGAATTCATGAAAAAAATTCCTGTTATTCAGAAAAACAGATTTTAAATGCGCATGGACATTTAAAAATAACTCTGCAAAGTTTTAAAGATTTTAAAGAGATTAAGTATAAATATTATTTGATTTTAAAGTTATTTTATCTGATTTTATATATTCCATATCTTAAAATTAAATTTATATTAATCAAAAAATCTAAAAATTATACGAATTTTTTAGATTCTTGTTTTAACAAATTAATTCTTAATTTCATCATAACTTTAAAAGATATTTTTAATTATCTTACTTGTGAATTATACGAAAAATAAGGATAGGCAAAATGTTAGATGTATATAAAAATAATAAAATCGATAATATATTAATAAGCTTGTTTAATACCAGATTATTAATTTTGACAGGTGCTTTATTCTTGCCCCTTTTAGTAATGAATTCAGGAATGATAAGTGCCAATATAGACTCATTAATCTTATATCTAATAATGTCTACCGGATTTTTGACAGGAATATTTATTTTTAAAAAATCTATATCTAATCCGGTAATTTCTTATTTAATTCTGCAAATGGTGCTATTTTTCATCTTTTTTGATAAAAAAATCTTATCTCATTTTGGCCTTAATTTAAAACTTTACGGAGTTGTTTTTATAATTGCATTATCCGTTGCAATCTATCATTTAATTAAGAATTTTAAGTATTTATGGAATAGTTTTCCTCTTTTTAAATATTTCTTTGTCTATTTTATTCTGATGGGTTTGTATTTACTTTTTCATTATCACTCTGATTTTAGACTTAGCAATGATCTATTGAGTCTAAGATATGCACAGTCTTTAAAGGTTGGAGGATTAGGAAATTCTCAAACAAGCAGGGAATTTGGTGACCTGGCTCAATATATACTGCATATTGAGTGGCTTATTCCGATTGTCTCCATAATAGTACCATTAATGCTGTTTAAAGGACTTAAAACGATAGAAGCCATTAATAACAGGCTTATAATTATAATAAAATATTTTTCTGCAATAACTTTAATACATTTATCCTTAGCAGGAATTGCATACCTTTTTGGTCTTAATAATAGTTTTTTAAGCATTGGGGCTGTAAACGATGTTGATTCAGGCTATTTTTTTCCTATATTTCTGTATATTTTATTAGGATTTAAGTATTATCTTACAAATTTATCCTTAAATAGAGATAAAGATTTTATTTCTATTATTTTAAATTCAGCTATAGCCTATATTCTTATTCTGATTATATCTGCAGGAATAATTACCGGTGGCAGTTCAGCAATGGTTTTAGGAATGATTACTGGTCTATTAATTATTTTATTTCTGAATTCTTTTTTAGGATTAGACTTTCCATTCTTTTTTTCTTGTATAAAAGGTAATACTATTGCATTAAATAAGAAAATTAATATAGCTCATAGACTAACAGATTTGCAAAACCAGAAACTTAAAACAGTCTTATTTATAGGTATTGTGGCTATCACAATATTATATCTTGTGCAAAGAATGGCTAAAGCCTTTAATGGTGATGTTTTAACCTTAAATATGAGATTTGATCATTGGAGAGACTCTTATCAACTTTGGATAAGTTCTTTAAATCTATTTAAAGTTATATTTGGCTATGGACTTGATACATTAAGAGAAGCAATATATTTTGCAAGTAATTCTTCTGCAATAGAAAGAGGTATTGTAAGCCCTCATAATATGTTTATATTAATGATTTATGAGCAAGGATTAATTGCTTTTATTTATTTAACAGGGATTATTTCAACTTTATTAACCAGTATTAAATATATCAAAGATAAAACCCTTAATATAAATGTAAAAATATTTAGTATAGTTAATATTGGTGTAGTTGCTGCTATATTTGCTATGTGGTGCTTCATTGATATGGCATTAATCTCAAGAATAATATTTTTATCCACACTGGGTTTTTTAGAATCTGTTAAATTTGCTTATGCCAATGTCAACAAAGAATAGATAGAAATTTTTATAGGAGGTAATGTTTTGCTATATGAATATTAGAAATGTACAAAAAAATTGGGAAGAATTTGGCAGAAAAGATGCATTATATGCAATACTTAGCCATAAAAGCAAAAAAGGAAATAAATGGGATGAAAAAGAATTCTTTGATACAGGAGTTGAAGAGATTCAAAGAATTCTTGATTTGTGCGATAAATCAGGCTGCAAAATTAACTATAATAAAGCTCTAGATTTTGGCTGCGGAGCCGGCAGATTAACTCAGGCTTTAAGCAAGCACTTTCAGGAAGTCATTGGGGTTGATATATCGTTTCCAATGATTAACCTGGCTTGTAAACATAATAAATTTGGAAATAAATGCAAATATATCGTAAATACAAAGGATAATTTAGAACTTTTTTCAAGCAATACCTTTGATTTTATTCTTACGCTCATTGTTCTTCAGCATATTCCGCCAAAAATTGCCAGAAATTATATCTGTGAATTTATGAGAATTTTAAATAAAGATGGAATTCTTGTATTTCAGCTTCCATATGCCTATAAAAAACCTATAAACTCTCTTACAAAAGCATTATGCAAGAAAATTCTAAATATAACCTCTATTATACCTGTTATGGAAATAAATTGTATTAATAAAGCAGAAGTTGTCAGATTGATAGAAGAATCAGGAGGAAAAATTATTAATATAATTGAAGATACAAGACCTGAACCGGACTTTAGAAGTTATATATATCTTGTGACTAAATAATTAAGAAATATTTATATGGAAAATAAAAAATTAATTGAACTGGATATCACAAGGGCTATAGCTATTGTTGCAGTTATTATATTACATTTAACAACTGTTATAGTTACATCTCCTGAAAAAGTAATGAATTTACCCCAATTTTTATTTATTGATCAAATTGGCAGGTTTTCAGTACCTGCTTTTATTTTTATTTCAGGAATGGGACTGGGGTTTTCTCTTAGGAATAAACCTAAAAAATTTTCTGAGTTTTTTAAAGCAAGAATGAGTAAAATTCTACCTTTATATATAATTTTTAGTTTTATATATTTCTTTTTGCCGGTACCACAATCTAACCATTATGTATTAGGCTTTATATCTGATCTTTTTATGGGAAAAGCAAATTTTCACCTATATTTTATCCCAATAATTGTACAACTATATATTATTTTTCCTTATATATATCGATATTCCAAAAATCTAAACTTTATTTTGATAATATTGGCAATAAATTTACTTTTATTGGTTTTTGTTGATTACAGCATTCAAATTCACGGAATTATAAAACATTTATTAGATTATAATTCCTGTATATTTTGGAGTTTTTATTTTATTTTTGGGATTTATTGTTCATATAATATTTTTAAAATTAAATCTTTTTTAGAGAAGCATAAAAACTGCTTATTAATACTTTTTTTAATCGCAGGTACAATTATATTTTTTGATTCAATTACTTCATTTAAGTCATCTGGACAAGTAAACATAAAGACTATTTGCTTTTTAAGACCTGCTGTCCTGTTTTACACTTTATCATTTTTAATGTTCGTATTTAGTTTTAACTGGATTAATACTGCACTAAATAGTATTTTTAATTACTTATCAAGAGCATCTTACTTTATATATTTGTCTCACGTAGCTTTTTTGCAAATTTTTAACAAATTATATAATCATTTTTTTGGTATGTATAACTTGTTTTATTTAGTTTGCGGATTTATTTTTACTCTAATAGGCACAATAGCAGCCTATGAGATTTTATTAAAGATAAAATACGTTAATAAGTACCTATGAAAAAGTTTTTTTCAGGTAATAATTCTTACAATATTCTTTTAACTCGGTTATTATGGGGAAAAGCATTCTTGTTATTAAGTTATTATCTTTAAAGATGCATTGTTTTATTCGTATGTAATTTAGCAAAATTATTTTAAATATAATCGTAAATGCAATTAGTTTTCTATAATTTTTAAACATAAAAAGGTTGCCGATATGAACTTTTATCTCACTTTTCAATATATTCGGATAAGTTTTAGCTGAAGTCAGATTTTCGCCATGAAGTCTGTAAGCCAGTACAGGTTCATCTATATATCCAAGTAAGTGTTTATGAACAATTTTGGAATACATATATAAGTCATCGGTAGATACACTTTCATTATATTTTCCGACAATTTTAAATATCTTTTTATTCACCATTAAAGTTGGCCCTGGTATTTTAAATCTTGTTAAAACTTCTTTTATTAAACCTGAATCAGTTTCATATGCCTGTAAAGCTACTTTATAAAAGTTTTTTCGGGCACTATCAAAGAGCTTGTTGCCGTCTTTATCAACTATAATACTATCAGCAATGATTGCCAGCTTTTGGGGGGTATCTTTTAGATATTGATATCTTTTTAAAAGACCTCCTTTTAGCAAATAATCATCACTTGCAATTGGAGCAATATATTCTCCATTTGCAAGATCAACTAATTCGTTCATAGTTTTAGGTATACCTTTATTTTCTCTACTTTTAAAAGTAATTTTAATCTTCTTATTATTTTTTTCTATCCAATTTTCTATTATATTTTTTGTATTGTCTTTTGAACCATCATCAATAATAATGATTTCTTTATTAGGATAATCATTCTCTAAAATACTGTTCAGGCATGTTTCGACATAATTTTCATGATTATATGCAGAAATAATTACTGAGATTAAAGAAAAACTTTCATTCATTTGCCTCTCTCCTGTTCAAAAAATACTTTTATCTCAATTTAACGCGTTTTTATTCAGATTTATACATTCTTTAATTTTAAGTAAATTCATTAATAAATAGTGATAAATCCTATTATTAGAATGATCCACCAGATAAAATTTAAATTTTAGATAAAGCAAGTAAAATTCGTTATAAATTAAAGATTTTAAGAAAAATATCCTGTATTTTTTAAAGTATTTGTAATTTTTTAAAATTATTTTTCTATTATCTTTTGTAATATTTATAACTGATCTGGATCTGCAGGCATTAGCAGGATGAACCCTATATCTGCAAACTGCATTATCAATATAGCCCAATAAATTTTTTGAAACAATTCTCAGATAAAATTCCCAATCCTCATAACAAATATTTTCGTCATATTTCCCAAGTATCTTATAAATAGCTTTTTTAACCATTAATACAGGCCCAGGAATTGAGAAATTAGTAACTATTTCATGTTTTAAAGATTCATCCGTCTTGAATTTCTCTTTATTTACTTTATAAAAATCATTGTACGCGCTATTGTATAATAGGTCTCCATCTTGATTGATAATCATAGCATCTGCAATAACAGCCATTTTCTGAAGGTTATCCTTCAGATATTGATACCTTTTATAAATACCTCCTTTTAATAGGCAATCATCGCTTGCTATATAAGCAATATAATCACCATTTGCAAGATCAATTAACTCATTAAGTGTCTTGGGAATGCCTTTATTCTCCCTGCTTTTAAAGATAATTTTAATTTTATTACTATTTCTTGCTATCCAATTTTCTATCACGCTTTTTGTATTGTCTTTTGAACCGTCATTAATAATGACAATTTCTTTATTGGGATAATCATCTTCTAAAATACTGTTTAAGCATAGTTCAATATATTTTTCGTGATTATAAGCAGCAATGGCTATTGAAATTAGAGGAAAATTATTATTCATTTGCTTCACTCCAGTTTAATTTAAAGATTAAATTTTTAAAAAGAATTATCATAACTATTAAATATATTAAATAATTAAGCATAAAAGCCTGAGTTGTACCGATTAAACCGAATTTATTCACCAAAATCATTACTAATAAAACATAACTGATATTGAATATAATTTCAGTAGTTATAAAATATTTAGTCATAGCTTTTGCCACCATAATATATCCCAATAACCAGGATGCTATCTTAAAGAAATCTCCAATGAGTTGATAACCAAACAAACATGACATAGATAAAAATTTGTCAGTAAAAAGAATTTTTATTGCAAGATCTCTAAATAAATATATCCCCAATGCCATTATTGCCACGATAGGAAGTATTATTTTATACCCGAGAAACAGCTCTTTTCTCAAGTCTTTATCATTTTTTATCTCTGATAATCTTGGTAAATAATAAACACTTAAAGAAGATGTTATTATTAACAGATATACATCAGAAATTTTGACAATTCCTTGCCAGAATCCTGCCGCATCAAGTGATATATGATCAGCCACGTAGTTTCTAACCAGTATTTGAGAGACAGGAACTGTTAATACAGATGTAATAGCCATTAATGAGTATTTACCCAGTTTAATAAAACTGTCTTTTTCAAATCCTCTAAGAAATGAATCAAACTGAAACCAGTCACAGTTAGAAACAAAAAATATTGTCACAAAAAAGACGATTGTCTGAGATGTTACAAGTGATAAAAGAGCTCCATATAACTTAAAGCAAACAACAAGAATAATTGTGAATATAAGTCCTATTATGCTTGAAGTTATATTAATAATAGTAAGCTTTTTTATTTCTCTAAATCCGTTAAGCACACTTAATAAGAATGTATTAAGTGAGAAAAATGCAATTGTAAAGCCAAAAATAAAAATAATACTGCTGTACTGATTACTTTTAAAAAAATAGTACGAAATTTTATGTTTAAAAAATATAAGTAAAATTGCAAACAAAAGTGAGCAGATTAAACTGATTAAAAATGACGTACTTAAAATACTAAGTCTTTTACTGTCATTATCGTTATATTCTGCAATATATTTGGTAGTTCCGGTATTAATTGCTCCGGTTGCAAAAGTCATTATTATAGATATAAAGTTCTGAAATTGCCCGATAACAGCCAACCCGGAAGGACCTACATAAACAGCAACAAGTTTATTCACTACAAAACCACTAATTATTCTTATTATTGTAGATATACCGGTCAGAAAACCTGTTTTAATTAGGTTCATACTTATTTATCACTTCTGCAACTTTATATACGTCACTATCAGTCATAACAGGACTGATTGGTAAACTCAAAACTTCATTATGAATTTTTTCTGATACAGGCAGGCTTAAAAGATTCCATTCCTGATATGCCTGCTGTTTATGCGGTGGAATAGGGTAGTGAATCAGGGTTTGTATATTATTTTCAGTAAGATATTTTTGTAAATTAGCCCTGTTTTGAGATCTAACTATGAAGAGATGCCACACATGGGATGCTTCATCAGTAATATGTGGAAGAATAATGCCGGTATTAGTTATATTTTCTCTGTAATATTTTGCTATTTCTCTTCTTCGTTGATTATCTCTGTCAAGAAAGGCCAATTTAACTCTTAAAATAGCCGCCTGCAATTCATCAAGTCTGGAATTAAACCCTTTATACATATTTTTATATTTTATTTCAGATCCGTAATTTCCAAGAATTCTAACTTTTTCAGCTAATTCATCATCATTAGTAGTGATAGCACCACCATCACCCATAGCTCCAAGATTTTTACCCGGATAAAAGCTAAATCCGCTTGCATCTCCAAGACTTCCTGTCCTTTTTTCTTTAAAATACGCGCCGTGTGCTTGAGCAGAATCTTCTATAATTTTAAGATTGTATTTTTTAGCAAGTTCATAGATTTTGTCCATATTAACAGCCTGTCCGTACAAATGAACCGGAAGAATGGCTTTTGTCCTGCTTGTAATTTTTTCTTCAATTTTATCAGGATCGATATTGAAAGTATTTATATCAGGTTCAACCGGTACAGGAATAGCTCCATTAGCCGATATGGCTAGAATGGAAGCTATATATGTATTAGCAGGAACTATAATTTCGTCACCTGTACCGAATCCATATGCTTTTATTATAATAGTAAGAGCATCAAGTCCGTTTGCTACTCCAATACAGTGTTTCACCCCGCAAAATCTGGCAAATTCTTCTTCAAAATCCTCATTTTCCTTACCTAATATATACCAGCCGGAATCGATTGCTCTTTTAACAGCTTCATTGATTTCTTCTTTATATTGATTGTTTATCGCCTTTAAATCAAGAAATTTAATCACTTTTTATAATCCCCTTAAGTAGTTTTTTATTGACGCTTTTTGTTGATATTCTTCATTAAAAACTTTATCGATAATATCTATTGAAGGAAATTTTTTAAATTTATGTTCCGTATTAAGGTAAACTTCATCTCTTAGTCCTGAAGTTATGGCAACAAAAGGCAATAACAGACCTTTTGCCAGATACATATCTTCTTCTGTATCTCCTATTACAATTGCTTTATCAAATTCTATATCTGTTTCTAACAATTTAATGTATTTAGACCCTTGAACAAATGGATCTGTAACAATCACATCTTCAAATACATCCAGAATTTTTAACTTTATTAATTGATTAATCAGGTTAGTTTTAAATCGACGCATTGTAACCAGAATAATCCTGTAATTTTTTTTTATTTTAAATAAATTACTTTTAGTTTCTTCTGATAATCTATCAAATTCAAGATAATTTTCTGTTTCTATTAAATCAAGCCAATCATTATAAAAGTCTTCGTAAGGCAGATTCCAGCCTGATTTTTCAAGTAATACCGTCCTTTTAATTTTTTTTCGCTTTAACTGCCAGTATTCTTCTTTGCATAAAGGTACAGCATTTTTTCGGATTATAATGTCATAATAGCAATTATAATGCCTGTCCACCGTATCCAGAATTGTTCCATCAAGGTCTGTAAAGATTACGTTTTTATATTTCATCTTCTTATCAAGTCCTTATGATGTATTTCATCTTTTATCAACTCTTTCTGATATATTTCATCTTCCTCATATCTGGTTAAAACGTATGTATTAGCTTTATTCAACACAATTTCAATTAAATAAGGAAAATCATCTTTAAATGCATTTTCTATTTCATTTATCTGGTCTGAGGTTTCTATTTTTAAATAATTAATTTTGTAAGCATTTGCTATTAAAGCTAAATCAGGGACACTATAGTCTTCCCCCGTTCCATAGTATTTTTCATTAAAATACTTTTTTTGTATTTCTTTGATCATTCCTAATGTACTGTTATTAAAAATTATGCATTTTATACCCAATTTTCTTTGTGATATAAGCTGCAGTTCCTGTATATTCATCTGTAGTCCGCCATCACCGACAAAAGCAATAACCTTGGAATCCGGTTTTGCTATTTTAGCACCGATTGCAGCAGGCAAAGAAAAACCCATACAACCAAGGCCACCTGAATTCAATATTCTTTGCCCATTCTTTAAAACAAAGCTTTGGGCTACCCACATCTGATTTTGTCCGACATCTGAACATATTATTGAATCAGAATCAGCAAACTTGCTGATTTCTTTTATTTTTCTTACAGGATCTATGCAATCTTTATTTATTTCCGCATTGTTTTTATATTTTTGCTCCCAATTATCGATGATATCATTCCATTGTTGAATATTATTTAATTTTACCTTTTGATCCTTGATTTTTTGGTTAACGAGCTTTAAAAAAGATTTAATATCACAATTAATGCTCAAATCCTCTTTTAATGAATGATTTAATTCATGTGAATCAATATCAATATGGATTACCTTTCCACTATGTATATATTTTTCCGCTAATTTTCCAAGCTGCCTTTTTGCCAGTCTAGAACCGAGAACAATCAGCAAATCCGTATTGTATACAGCTAAATTTGTATATGTATTTCCATAAATTCCGGAAAATCCGATATTATTACTTGTAAAAATATCTAACCCCATCAAAGTCTTTGCTAAAGGAATATCTGTAAGGTTTATGAATTCTCTTATTTCATCTGTTGCATTGCCGATCCTCAATCCT
>Ga0074198_1001544_pt1 | contig 14877 bp, 13 predicted proteins | sample EPASupsiteSAE323_FD_64527 | JGI IMG/M metagenome (GOLD analysis project Ga0074198, IMG submission 64527) | Bioremediated contaminated groundwater from EPA Superfund site, New Mexico - Sample SAE3-23 | ecosystem: Environmental > Aquatic > Deep subsurface > Groundwater > Contaminated ...
GGCTGCTTTCACACACGATACATCGCATTGCGCTGCTACAAGAAAATTTATGTAATCCAAGTCGGTTATCTTCCGTGACTGGTTCACGATCCTTCCTTGGGTCGTTCTATTATTTTGATCTGCTGGTTTGATCTCACTTTTGCGTAAGTCCTATTCCATAAATTATCCACCAAACAGATCAAAAATTCCCGGATCCCGTAACAGATCGTAAAAAATCCCCCACACAAGCGGAAGATTTTGTCTGAAATAAAAAAAATCCGGATCTATCGATCCCATACCAGATCGACACAGGTATTTTCCGGCAGATGCAATTCATAATTGTCAAAGAGTTTTCATACCAGCAAGCAATTTTTTGTTAGAGCGCTTCTCCTTTCTGGAAGAAATACCCGCTGGTGAGAACCATAACTGCTGCGATGATCAGGAGAATCCCGATGTCAATTACAAGAGAGAATTCAGAAAAACCAATCATTATCCCCCTCAGTGCATCCACACCATAGGTCAGGGGATCAATATACGAGAAGACCCGGATCGCTGCCGGAAGGTTTGTAACCGGGAAGAGTGCACCGGAAAGTAAAAACAGGGGAAAAACGATAAAATTGATTATCATGTTAAACCCGTGAAAATCCTTCAATACTGAGGACAAGGTCAGCCCGATATTGATGAAAATAATCGATATCAGCAGCATGATGAGGAGGGCTGCTGCAATCTGGACGGGTTCGGGAAGCCGGAACCCGAGGAAAACCGACAACAGCATCATCATCGTTGCCTGGATGAGGGAGATTGTCGCCCCGCCGGTAATCATGCCCATCACGATAGAAATGCGGCTTGCCGGCGTAACCATGACCTCTTTTAAAAACCCGTATTGCCGGTCCATGATCACCCCCATGCCCGTGTAGGCTGATGAGAACAGGATGGTCATGCCAAGAATGCCCGGGACCAGGTACTGGATATAACTGATCGAATCCGGGATGCCGGGGATCTCGACTCTGCGGAACCCGAGCCCGAGAAATACGAGCATAAAGACGGGCATTGCCACTGCACCGACTATCCGCGATTTGGCACGGACGTACTTGATCATCTCCCGCATCCAGAGGACGTAGATGGCAGTGAACTGGATCATCGCATCAATCTCCGGCGTTGTTTCTCCCGTATTGCCGTTCGGCTGGTCCCGTCCTGCTCCCGGATCGAAGCACCGGTCAGGTGAATGAATACATCCTCAAGGCTCGGTTTGTCCAGGCTCACGGTACTGATTACGATGCCGGTTTCGTGGGCAATCCTGAAGAGGCGGGGGATGTCCTCTTCGCCGTTGATGACCCTGAGATGGATACTACCATTCCTGGAGATAATCTCCCGGATCCATTCCTTGCCTTCAAGCCCTTCAATCAGGGGATCCGAGGGACCTTCGATCGTGAGCGAGACGCTGTCGCTTTTGTATTCGGCTTTCAGTTTTTCCGGTGTTTCAAGGGCGATGATCTTCCCATTGTCGATGATTGCGATGCGTTCGCAGAGGTAATCGGCTTCCTCCATATAATGCGTGGTGAGGATGACGGTTGTTTTGTATTCCCTGTTGAGGTCCCGGATATAGTCCCAGATGCTCCGACGGGTCTGCGCATCGAGACCCAGAGTAGGTTCATCAAGGAAGAGAACCCGCGGGTAATGGATGAGCCCGCGGGCGATTTCCAGCCGGCGTTTCATTCCCCCGGAATAATACTCGACAAGCGTATCGGCCTTATCCGCAAGGCGCACAACAGAGAGTACCTCGGCGATCCGTTTTTTCCGCTCCTCTGTCCCGATGTTATACATCATTGCATGGAACTCAAGATTCTCCCGTCCGGTCAGCCCGATGTCGAGCGAGGGGTCCTGGAAGATAATACCGATTTTGCTGCGGACATGGTCCGGGTTCTTTTTGATATCGCACCCTGCTATAACTGCGCTCCCCGATGTGGGAACGAGCAGGGTGGTGAGCATATTGATGATCGTTGTTTTACCAGCGCCATTAGGCCCGAGCAGCCCGAACAGTTCACCTTCTTTGACTGAAAATGAAACATTGTCAACTGCAACAAACTCACCAAATTTTTTTGTCAGGTCCGTGACAATGATTGCACTCATAGTATCTCCCGTCCCTGCATTGGGGTCGTTGCTGGCACCCCATCCTTATTCCGGCGGGATCTGCCGTAAATTGCCGGTGCACGGGTAAAACCTCCGGTTTTGTCAGAGAACCGGGTCCCACGCAATTGGCGGGCAATCCACGGCATTCCTGCTGGTAGCGGATAATCCGAAAGCGAGCCGCCACTCTCCAGCCGTTTCACGAGAGGCTTTTTCCTGATCCGATTGTCTGGATGATACCGGTAACAACCGGGTAATCCACGGGCAGCTCCCGGCCCTCAAGCCCTGCTGCAAGGATACCCGCATCCTGCGGGAACTCGCCGATTACCCTGCTCCTGTCAGGAATGGCATCATTGAGGGTTTTGGAGGTGAGGGGGTCGGTCTTGTTCAGGATATAATAGAGCGGGACGCCAATCTTTTCTGCCATACCTGATACCATCTTTGCGAGATTGAGCGATTCGTACGAGGGGTCGATGACCATGAGGATCGCATCGCAGACCTTGTCGATGCCCCTGCCGAAATGCTCTATTCCGGCCTCGGTGTCGATAATGGCGATGTCATTTGCGGAGAGTTCAAGTCCTGCAAGGAACTGCTTGGCGAGCACCCCCATCGGGCAGGCACACCCTTCCCCGGGCTGGTGGATCTTGCCGATCGCAACAAGGTGGATGTTATTCTTCTTTGCCATGTAGATGCCGGGAATGCTCTCAATAGTCTTAGCAGATTCGACCGGTGAGGAAGCTTCGTTCTCCCGCGCCTCGCGGAATGCCTGCATCAGGGTCTTCTTGCCGCCGAAATAGTCCATCAGGTCGCACGGGGCATCTGTCCCGAGGAGCCGGTGAAGTCCTGTATTGGACTCGTCCGTGTCAACGACCAGCACCCGTTTTCCTGCCTGTGCATACTGCTGTGCAAGGAGCGCAACGATCGTGCTCTTCCCGCACCCGCCTTTTCCGCATATTACCAGTTTCATTGAAAGTAACTCCGTCATTCAGTGTGAAATTTTAATTATATTTGTAATACCAAGTATACTTTTTTTTCATTTGATTCAGATAAGTGTAGCGATTTGAAAATTTCCGGATTTTTATTTTCCTGTTTTATTTCAGCAGATTGCGATGAACAGGAAAAATGATCGTGCCTGTTCCTGTAACGTTCAGCATTTACAGCGAGATGAAAAACTGCTGTTTCTTGTATAAAATAGTATGAAAGAACAGGGATTTTTCCTGATGATCTCCCATAATCCCGAATTGTCCCCCATGCTTGAAGATGATCTCCCGCGCCAGACAGGCCGGGGCCAGGACAGTTATCGTGAGCGGGGATAATGACGGTGCAACAGAATCTGTGACCGGAAAACATGGAATTCCTGATATCCACTGCGACATGATACCGGATGAGGGGGTTGCCATTGCAAAAATTCTCACGCAGATGGCCATCGTGGGGTTTTTGTCGGGGGACGTTTTGAATGACGGACCTGCGCTTGCAACTGCCGATGTCGGGATAGCAGAGGGTGACCGGCACCGGTGTTGCAAGCGAGACTGCCGATGTGGCATATCTATCCAACGACCTGTCGAAGCTCCCCCACCTGCTCCATATATCGCAGAAGGCTATCCGCACGATCCGCCAGAACCTCATCTTCGCTCCCGGGGCCTTCATCCGTGCAATCTGCCTCACGATCCCCATGATCCACTCCCGGGTCACCGGTGCACTGTTGCAGGACTCTCTTCAATACCGGTGATTGCGAATCCGGCCCGGCTCATCGGGGCTAAATGAACTGTCGCCCTCTTGAATAGTCCCTCCTTTTTTTCCGCTCACCCTTCCGACTCGTACAAATCGTAATACAACCCTCTTGCCACCATCAGATCCTCGTGGTTCCCGCGTTCCACAATTTTTCCTTTGCTCATGACATAGATCGTGTCCGCTTTCCTGATAGTTGAAAGACGGTGGGCGATGATGAACGTAGTAATATTCTCCGATATACGGTTGATGGAATCCTGGACGATTGCCTCGGATTCGTTGTCGAGGTTGCTCGTCGCCTCATCGAGCACGAGAAACTCCGGGTTCCGCACAAGGGCCCGGGCAATGGCGACCCGCTGCTTCTCTCCCCCGGAGAGCTTTATCCCCTGGTCTCCGACAATGCTCTCGTACTTCTTCGGGAGCCCTGCGATGAATGTATGGATGTTGGCCTTCTTTGCCGCTTCAATGACCTGTTCGTCCGTATAGTCCCCGCCGAACGTGATGTTCTCCCGGATTGTTGTATTGAAGATGAACGTGTCCTGGCTCACGTATCCCACCTTCCGGAGGAAGGTGTCCTGGTCGTACTCGCGCAGGTCCTGCCCGTTGATCCGGATAGTGCCGTCCCGGACATCGTAATACCGCAGGAGCAGGGATACAACCGTGGATTTCCCCGAGCCGGAATGACCGACAAGAGCGGTCACTTTCTTCCGGCCGAGGGTAAGGTTAAGTCCCTCAATCAGGTTTTGTTTCGGATAATAGGCAAAAGAGATGTTGTCAAAGACAATATCTTCAGAGAGTGTGGTGAACGGGCGCGTCCCGTTTGTAATCTTATGGTACCGTGAATCATTGAGGAACGTGTAGATTGCCTCAAGGTTCGGCCAGAGGTCCATAATCCCCATATACTGGTGGCTTAAACCGGAAAGACGAGGGATAACTTTCATGGCGGAGAAGACAAAGGTGCCCATAAGCGGGATGATGAACAGGAACTGTTCCTGGTAAAGATAATACAGGGTAATCACCAGGACTGCAATCCCGACAAAGAAGAGGAACTGGAGGATGGCACCGGGCAACTGCCGGAAGAAACTGAGCCGGATATATTTGTCCCAGTACTCGTCGAGGGCGGTGTTGTACTTGGCTCTCCAGTAATCGTCACCGCTGACAGAACGTATCTGCCGGAGTCCTGCCACGTACCCGCTCAAGACCTCGTTTTCGGACTGCATGGATTTCATGTGGAGCCTTCCAAGGCGGAAGGAGAATTTTTTCCCGATATACCGGACGACAACGATGAAGAACAGTCCACCTCCCAGCAGTACAGCTACTGCAGTAGTAGACACAAACATGAGCGTGACCATTATGGTGACGATGATGATGCTCTCCGAGAACATAGACATCGAGATCTCGAGGAAATGCCGCACCTCGGACGGGGCGGTGATGACATTGTAGAGGATATCGCCCCGCTTGTTCTCCACATAATACTGGTAATCGTTCCGGACCAGCTTGTCAAAGATCGTCCTTTTGGTCCGGGTAATGACTTTTTTCGTGACGTAGAGCGAGAGGTAGCGATAGACCAGGGAGACGACAAATGTCAGGAAAACCAGCAGGATGAACAATAAGGAAAAAAGGACGATGTCCGGAAGATCGGAGAAACTCCGGACATAGTTGTAAAACGGTTCAAAGAGTGCGATCTCCGGACCCTGAAAATCGATTGTCGCGTTCATAATGGGGTAGAGAAGGACAATCTGGAACGTCTCCATGAGCCCAAGGAGCACACTGAGCAGCAGAAGTATGGCAAGGTATCCTTTGTATCCCCTGCTGTAATATTCAAAGAGCGTCCCGATCCGCCGTATATCGTTCGCCAGTCCGCCGGCCCATCCGGCTACCGTTGCCCGTATGCCCGAAATGGCAGACCCGGTCATGGTCTCACCGGACATTACGTATCACCTCCAATCCGGAAAAGTCGGGCAGGTTGACGGAATGGCTGAAGTTGTTCGTTGATCTGGTGCCGGATAACTGCACGGGCAGGCCCGGTGCAGTTCGTTTCTTTGAACAATCGTGTCTCATGATGGTTGTGTTTTTGTTACCGGTATCCGGGTAAACCCGAGATTGTCGCAGTTGGCATTGATCCGGTCAAAGACCGGCTCGCCGACAAACGTCGTGTAGATCTCATCAGCCTTTGTCTTCGGGTCGATATCTGCGAACCGTTCGGGATAGACAGTTTTGCCCACGAAATAGGCATCTGCGAGAATTGAATCGAGATTGGAGCTCCGGTAATTGAAGGGCAGGGTCGCGTACACATTCCTGTTTTTTACAGCCTTGAGATCAGCAAAGACCGGGCTTGCGATGTCATCAAAACCTCCGATCTCATCGGTCACGCCCAGTGTTCCGGCATCGATGAAAATAAAGTCCGGATCGGCAAATATCAGCGATTCTTTGGAGAAATCTGTTGTCTGGATAACCGACCCGTTAGCGATATTCTTCACATGGATCCAGATGAACGGGGGGTACATGGACTGCGTAGACATCAGGCCATGCGATCCCCCATACGAGAGCCCGCCGATATACACGCTTTTTTGTTCGGATTCAGGAATATCATTTGTCCTGCGCTCAAGATCAGCGATTGTTGCCTCAATATACGCGATCAGCTGTTCGGCCCGGTCCTCTTTTTTGAATACCGTACCAATAAGCCGGTATGACGAATACAGGTCTGCCCTTCCTTCAGCTGTGGTATATGAACCTGAAGGCAGTGCAATGACCGGAATGCCGGTCCTCTCCTGCATGGCATCCGCAGGAGAGATCGTCTCACCGGTCTGGTTCGTGGCAGAACCCATCATGAAGATCAACTGGGGATTGACGGCAACAATCGTCTCAAGGTTTCCCGTCCCGGTAGACGATCCGATGACCGGAAGCAATGCAAAACCGGGATTTGCAAGGGTATACGACCGGGTATCCCGTGAAACAGCTGACGAATTCGTCTGGTCCCCGCTGTCCACGCCGGCAAGAGTATCGGCTGCATCAAGATAGACGAGATAACGGACACAGGGCCCTCCAGAGGAGCAGACGACCCGGTCAACGTTTGCCGGCACAGTAACAGTACGTCCGTATCCATCAGTGACGGATACTTCTGAAAAAGATTCCGGGGGATAACCGGCCCGGGCGCCGCTCTGGGTACAACCCGCCGCTGCCAGAAGAAGAACGAGAAGAATCACTGCAGGAGATAATAGATCCTTAAAAGAGATCTTACGCATGGAGTACTTATTCAGAAGAACTCTTAAAAAATAATTAGTATTTGTTTTTTCTGTGTGACAAAATTTTATTTTATTTATACTTGTGATTCCAGGTTCATGGCGTCTTCCATGGGAATGATCCGGGGAGCGTAATGCTGTCACTCCCGGTACGAACGCAGCTCCGGTTTTGGTATCTGATTCCTTCATGCCCTGGCGGGTATCCGGTCCTATTGCAGCGGAACCCGCTCGAACCCGAGGTTATCGCAGTTGGCATTGAGCTTGTCAAAGACCGGCACACCGACAAACATCGTATAGATCTCATCGGCTTTTACTTTGGGATCAATATCCGCAAACCGGTCCGGATACATGATCTTGCCGACATAATAGGCATCGACCAGCTGCGTTTCGAGGTTTGTCGACCTGCCGGTATAGGGGAGCGTTGCATATACATCACCGTTCTTTACTGCTTTCATACCGGAGTAAACCGGACTTTTTATCTCCTCAAAACCCCCGATCTCCGCTGTCACGCCCAGTGTCCCGGCATCAATGAAGATGACATCCGGGTCCGCGTACAGGAGCCCCTCCTTTGAGAAGTCTGCGTTCTGGACGCCGGATCCCGCAGCCGCGTTCTTCACATGGTTCCAGATGAAGGGCATGTATTCTGATTGGGTTGACAGGAACCCATGGGCGCCGCCATGCGAGAGCCCGCCGATAAAGGCTGACCTCTGCTTCTCCTCCGGCATATCGGTTGTCCGGCGCACGAGGTCGGCGATGGTCGCATCAGTATACGCGATCAGTTCCTCGGCCCGTTCTTCCTTGTGCATGATTTGTGCAAGAAGCCTCCATGATGCATAAAGGGAAGCCCTGCTCTCGTCATCCTGGAAGGACCCGGAACCTATCGAAACCACCGGAATGCCGGTCTTTACCTGCATGGTGTCCTGCGATGAGAGCCCGTCAGCGGATACGTTCTCGGTCGTTCCCATGGTGAATATAATCTTCGGTTCAAGGGTCATGACATGTTCGAGATTGATCGATACGCCCCGCGATGAGCCGGTACTCGGGAGGTTCGCAAATTGGGGGTTTGCCCACACATATGCCCGGCTGTCCCCGGTTGACAGGTTCAGCTGTTCCCCGCTCTCGACTGCGACAAGCGTGTCTGCGGCTTTCAGGTACGTGAGATACCTGACACAGGTGCCACCGGAGGCACAGACCACGCGGGTGACCTGCTCCGGGATCGTCACCGTACGTCCCGAACTATCGGTAATTGTCCGGTCCGTTGGCGAACCGGTCCCGGGGTCCGGGCCGGCACTGCCGGTGCAGCCGGTTGTTACAATGAGCAGGATAACAAAAAAAACCGCTGCAATGCTGATGATGGCAGACTGGATCTTCGTCATACCAAGATCATGGTGGGGATCTTTGAAAAATATTATCTTTTTATTGTATCATATGATTTCGTATTATTGAAAATAAAAAAAATTATAATGAGTGAGGCCACGGCGGGAACTTCTCTCATCGTGCGGGGGGGACCGGTCGTTTATGCCCGGTCCCGTTGGTTGCCCGTGCCGGTTTCACCGGTATCCGCGCAAGGGGGATGATATAGGGGATGTCGTCCAGCATCCTCACATTCGCCTCGATCCCGTAAATGGCCGAGAGGTTGTCACCGTTCAGCACAATATCGGGTTTTCCTGCGGCTACAATCTTCCCTTTCTTCATCATCACGATCGAATCGGAGTACCGTGCGGCAATGTTGAGATCATGGATTGCGATAATCGCAGTAAGCCCCTGTTTGTGCATAAGCGATTTGATGATTTCCATCACATCTATCTGGTGCCAGATATCCAGGTTGCTCGTCGGTTCATCCAGGAGGATTACCCCGGTATCCTGCGCAAGCGCCCGGGCAATGAGCACCTTCTGCTGCTGGCCACCCGAGATCTCGTTGAAGGGTGTCAGCGCAAGATCCTCGATGCCGAGCAGCTGGAGCACTTCCCAGACTTTCTGCTCGTCATACGAATCCCCCCTCCACCCGAGATGGGGGCGCCGCCCCATCAGGACTACGTCAAAGACAGAATTCGGAAAGACCCGCAGGGAATTCTGAGGGACATAGGCAATGGTCCGGGCAAGTTCCATCCTGTCCATCTTTGTAACGTCCTGGCGGTCGACAAGGATGCTGCCGGACGAGGGGGTCAGGATCCGGTCGATACACTTGATAAGGGTCGATTTTCCCGAACCATTGGGCCCGACGATGCTGACGATCTGGCCATCACCAACATCGAGGGTCATAGTGTGGAGGATTTCCGTGCTGGTGTAGCCGAAGCTGAGGTTTTTCAGTGACAGTTTGATGATCATGACCAGTACTCCTGCCGTCTTCCCCTGAGGACCAGATAGAGGAAGAACGGCACACCAATCAACGCCATCACCGTGCCTATCGGTATCACGGTCGGGGAGAGGAGGTTGACAGATATCACATCGGCAAGCAGGAGGAGGATTGCCCCGACACCTCCTGCCGCCGGAATGAGGTACCGGTGATCGGCACCCACAAGCATCCGTACAATGTGGGGTGCAACAAGGCCGATGAATCCGATGACGCCGACAAACGCAACAAGAACTGCAACAAGGAGACTTGAGACCACCATGATGAACATACGGACATGGCTGGCATCCACCCCCATGCTCCTGGCACTCTCGTCACCCACGGTCATCAGGTTGAGGTCCCATGCCTTGGTGTATAGCAGCGGAATACAGATGAACGATACAGCTCCAAGAAGGATGAGGCTGTGCCAGTTGAGGCCCGAGATACTCCCCATACCCCAAACGGACATCAGGGTGCGCTGGTCGTCGTTTGCAATATAGTTGAAGAGCTGGTTTGTTGCCTGGAACAGGTAATTGAGGGCAATCCCCGCAAGGATCATGGTTTCGGATGTCGCCCCTTTGAGTCCCGAGAGCGCAATGATGATGCCCGAACAGATAAGGGCAAACACAAACGCGTTCCCTATCAGGATATACGGGCCACCCAGGATCGTGATACCGAACACTGCGGCAAGCGAGACGCCGAACTGGGCTCCGGACGATATCCCGAGAGTGAACGGGCTTGCGAGCGGGTTTTTTAATACCGCCTGCATCACACATCCGCAGACCGCAAGGCCGAACCCCACGATAATCGCACCCACGATCCGTGGCAGGCGGATTTGCAGGACTACGTTCTCCATGGATTTGGTCACTGAAACAATATCGGGAATGACCGTATTGATAATGATTCCATAGACCTCAATAATCGAGATGGGCATCGGCCCGATTGTCACGATTACACCGACCGCAACGACAATGAATACGGTAAGGGCAATCAGGAAGAGAGCTTTTTTCCACATCGCGTGGGTGTGCTCTACTTCAATCCTGCTCTTCTTTCCCGTACGGGTGCGCTTGACGCCCAGCACGGTCCGTGGTGCCGGCGTCCGTTTTGGCGTACTCATCGATCCAGAGCCTTGACGCATCCCACGGTTGTCCCGAGATTGTCTGCACCGTTCGTGACAACAATCAGGTTCCGCTCTTTAGCTATCTCGGCAAGCGTCTGGAATTCACGGAGTTTTATGGCAACCGGCGTCTTTTCATAAAGACGGGCCGCATCGCACATACGTTCGGAGGCCTGGTACTCCCCTTCCGCAAGGATGATGCGCGAGCGTTTTTCCCGTTCGGCTTCAGCCTGCCGGGCTATTGCCCGCTGCATATTTTCCGGAAGGGAGATATCGCGGATAGTCACAATGTCAACCTGGATACCCCAGGGTTCGGTGACAACCCGGATCTCATCCTGGATCTTATGGTTGAGGGTCTCCCGATCAGACAGGATGGTATCAAGTTCGTTCTGGCCAAGCACATCCCGGAGTGTTGTCTGGGAGATGAGGGCTGTTGCCGCTTCGAAGTCCTCGACTTCTATAATAGCCCTGCAGGCTTCGGTGACGTGATAATAGATGATAGCATCGACATCGACGCTGATATTGTCCCGCGTGACAATGGTCTGTTTGGGAACATCGAGCTGCCGGACACGCAGGTCGACCTTGACGATTTTATCGACAAACGGGATGATTATGAAAAGTCCCGGTCCTTTGAGACCTTCCAGTTTCCCGAAGCGGAAAACAACGGCACGCTCGTACTGGCGTATCACCTTTATTGCAAGCACTCCGATGAGAACAAGAACCGCCAGTACCGCAAGCAACAGGATTATTTCAATAACAGACATCTCAATACACCGTTATTCTATATCACGAAGAATTTCCATCCTTCCCGTGTAATACTTGTTAACAATACTCATTAAAAATATGATCTTTTTTAATTTTCTTATGATTTTTTAATTATTTTTTTTAATAATTATCCTATTTTCCTATTACTGATTCTAAAAAAAATATTCTGCCAACAGCATGCCGGCAGTCTCACGAGTACCCTGCATCATGAATTCCACTCAGGGTAACCAGGCAGAAAACTCCCGGAATTGGTATTATTCATTATTCCGGTAATAAACCGTGATACTGATATGGAAAAAGGTTGTAACTACAATGCTTATTTCGGAGTTCTGATGCCCCCCATCATTGAGACATTCGACCTGACCAAAGAATTCGGCACGAACATTGCTGTCGATCATATCAGCCTGAGTATTGAGAAAGGAGAGGTCTTTGGCCTGCTGGGGCCCAATGGTGCAGGAAAAACCACGATGCTCTCCATGCTCTGTACCATCATGAAGCCGACCAGCGGGACTGCTCAGGTCAACAGTTACGACATCATCAGGCATAATGCACAGGTACGTCAATCCATCGGGATCGTCTTCCAGGACCCAAGTATTGATGTTGACATGACGGGCCGGGAGAACCTCCAGATGCATGCCGATTTATACGATGTGCCGGTTTCCGAACAGGATGTACGGATCAAATCTGTGCTGGAACTGGTCGAACTGGTGGACCGGGCGGATGATTTCCTCCCTACATACTCCGGCGGCATGCGGAGGAGGCTTGAGATCGCACGGGGACTCCTTCACTACCCACGGGTGCTCTTCCTTGACGAGCCAACCATCGGACTTGATCCACAGAGCCGGGAACATATGTGGGATTATATCCGGATTCTCAGGAAACGCGAGGACATGACGATTATCCTCACCACGCATTATATGGAGGAAGCCGACCGGCTCTGTGACCGTGTTGCCATCATCGACCACGGAAAGATCGTTGCGCTCGACCGGCCTTCGATCCTCAAGCAGGGGCTTGGCGGCGACACGGTCATCCTTGGGACAAAGGAAAGTGAAGCACTCCAGGGTTTGCTCGCAGGCAACGGCATGTCGGAAAAGGCAGAGGTCCACAATGGGGAGGTACGGGTAACGGTAGCAAACGCCAACATCCTTCTCCCCCGGATCATGGAGGCGGCGGCGGCAGCAGAGATTTACATCGACTACGTGTATCTCAACCACCCTGACATGAACGATGTCTTTATCCATTACACGGGAAGAGACCTGCGGCATGAAGAGGCTAAGGCACCGATGGGAAAGATGGCGATGATGCGCCGGAGGCGGGTGAGGTGAGCGAAGTACGGGGGATTTACACACTCTGGCTGCGTGAGGTGAAGAAGTTCCTGCGGGAGAAACCCCGGCTCCTCAACGCGTTTGTCCAGCCCCTGCTCTGGCTCTTCATCTTCGGCACCGGCATGCGGTTCTCTGCCGGGATGACAGGGTACAATTACCAGGAATTCATCTTCCCGGGCCTCGTCTGCCAGGCCATGCTCTTCACCGCCATGTTCATGGGGATCTCGGTCATCTGGGACCGGGAGTTCGGTTTTCTCAAAGAGATCCTCGTCTCCCCTGTCTCGCGCTCATCCATCTTCCTCGGGAAGATGCTGGGGGCAAGCACCGATGTGATGCTTCAGGGGATCATCATCATCCCGTTCGCGTACCTGATCGGCGCCCGGGTCAGTCTCCTGATCTTTCTTGAGGCGCTCCCGATCATGCTGCTCATCACCGCAGGCCTTGTCTGCATCGGCCTCACCTTTGCCAGCGTGATGAAGAGTTTTGAAGGGTTCGGGCTCATCCAGACGTTCATCAACCTGCCGATGTTCTTTTTGAGCGGGGCGCTCTTCCCCCTGACCAGTGTGCCGGAATGGCTGCGGTGGTTCAGCTTCTGCAACCCGCTCACGTACGGCGTGGATGCAATGCGGACGGTCATGATGGGCAACGTCTTCGTGCCGCTCTTCCCAATGTATATCGACATGGCCGTACTTCTTGGGTTTGCGGTGTTCATGTTCTGTGTGGGGACATGGGCATTCTCGCGGACGGAGTGATCTTTTTATGACCTTATTATCAATACCGAAAAACCATGTGCATGCCAGATGACCGGGAAAATTTTGTAAAAGTAAAGGACCAGCTCCGGTTGCTTATCCGCTATTCCGAAGTATCCCGGATAACGAGAGGTTTCTCGTTTGAAGAGAAATATCTCCTTTCAGGCACTGATCCTGTTAAGTATCTGGCCAGGATCACCGTACCCGCTGACCCGGAAATAATCCGTGCCAAGCGAACTGAGTTTGAGATAATCCGCAGGCTGAAGGCGTATTCGTCCCTTGTCCCGGAAGCGCATGCATTTGGTATATCTGACGACGGGACCCTGTGTTTCATGGTCCTGGATTACGTTGAAGGGACTGATGGGGAGGATGCACTTTGTGGGCTCAGCGACAAAGAGCAATACCGCATCGGTGTGCAGGCAGGAGAAGAACTCAGAAAGATGCATGCCATGGCAGCCCCTTCTGGACGTTTGGACTGGTATACTGCAATCCATGAGAAATATGCGAGGAAGATGGCCGCGTTCGACCGACTGGGACTTGATGTTCCGGGAATCGACCGGGAATACCTGTCATCGTATATCCAAAAGAACCTGCCCTGTATACGGGATGCGGAGATGATGTTCCTTCACGGGGACTATCATCCGTCCAACCTCGTACTTCGTGACGGGGACCTGAAAGGGATCATCGATTTCAACCGGTATGACTGGGGTGACCCGGTCCATGATTTCATCCGGGTGGCATATTTTACCCGGGCGGCAAGTGTCCCGTTTTCCGTGGGGCAGGTGAACGGGTACAATGGCGGCCCCCCGACCCCTGAATTCTGGAAGAGATATTCCCTGTACTGCGCAATGACCCTCCTGCCGGATTTCCTGTGGGCGCATATGTATGAGGAAAAAAGCGGAATGGCCGGGGAAGTTGAAAGGGCACAACAAAGGATCCGGATGGTGTATTCGGACCATGAAGGGTTCCGGTCGGAGGTGCCGGTGTGGTACCGGGATTTTCATCCGGAATAACGTGCTCTTTTCAGATAAACGGGAGTGTTCCGGATAATCTGCACAGTTTTTCCTGACTTATAAGCAACCGGGCGGTTTTCCTTCTTCTGCCACTGAGCCTGAACCGATTCTCAAAATATTTACAAACCTATTTTCCGGGTGGCAGGTACGTTGAAGCGGTATCCGGCAATCCGGCGTACTTTATCGTCCCCGTTCCAGGGCCGTGACATCATCGCTCTGCAGGTTGTATAGACTCTCATTTTTCCTGTTGAATAACCCGATTGATTTCAAGTGAAATAGGACTTACGCAAAACCCCCAGAAAAAAAATCAGAGCGCATATTTTGGCTGAGCCAGATAGCCCGCGATGGCAGACTTGACAATCTCCCATTTGGCCTTGTAGATAGTGATGTTATTGATGCGATTAACGACCTCAAGCCGGATGAAAGCCCTGATCGAGCAGTTGATATGATTCCGTTGGCCGGCCTCTTTTCTGATCTTACAATCTTCGACGCAACATAGT
>Ga0074198_1001548_pt1 | contig 14828 bp, 18 predicted proteins | sample EPASupsiteSAE323_FD_64527 | JGI IMG/M metagenome (GOLD analysis project Ga0074198, IMG submission 64527) | Bioremediated contaminated groundwater from EPA Superfund site, New Mexico - Sample SAE3-23 | ecosystem: Environmental > Aquatic > Deep subsurface > Groundwater > Contaminated ...
CGACGGAAGCCGACAAGATTTAAACCTGCTCGAACAAAGCATGCCGCCCGGCCCCCCCCCGGAGATGCCAACCAGCGCGCGAGGCCCGGCCATCCTGCTCGATCACAGGCAACTCACGCTCGCCCGGATTCCCGGCAGGGCATCCAGGACGCCCTATCTGCATTTGCCCCCTCTCCCACGCAGTCCCAGCAGCCCCGTTTCCGGACCTTTTCGTAATCCTTATAGCCTTGGAACGAGACGTACCTATCATGGCTGGTGTTAAAGAGAAAGCCGTCATCCAGGAATCCACAATTGAGGAAATTGAATTAGGCGCCTCTGAGATAAAGGAGCTGGATCGATTGGCTGAAGAGACTCGAAAGTGTGGCATATCCTGGGAAGATCTTAAGGCAGAGCTTGGTCTATGAGCTTTGGCGTTCGATTAAACAAAGATATCAGGTCTTTTCTATTATCGCTTCCTCGCGCTCATCAGAAAAAAGTTGGGAAATTGATTGACCGCTTGAGCGAAAATCCATATCCATCAAGAGCAAGATTTATCGATATTTCATCGACCAATTTTGATATCAAAAAGTGCAAAGGCCATCAAACAAGATTCCGGGTGAGACTTGGCGAATACAGGCTTATTTATGAAATAGACGAGGTAAGCCAAATGATTCTTATTCTGAAGCTTGACGATAGGGGTGATGTCTATTAGATCCTTAATTGCGATATGGCCGCACGGTAAGCTCCTTTCAGATTCTTTGGATCAGTGTGGCTATAGATATCAATGGCATCCTTTCAGCTCTCCCAGAGCACCAGGCTAGGAGGCATCCCGGTCCACGAGCGCCCACACCCGCGAGCACGCGCGACCGCACGAGCGCCGCCGTGCGAGCATCAGGCATCCCCGGGGCGGCAACAAGCGAGCGAGGCCTGGCCAGGCTGCTCGATCACAGGTGATTCGTGCTCGACCGGACCCCGGTCGGCATCCATTCATGCACCTTGCGCCTGAACCTCTTCGAGCTGCTATCCTTCTTCCAGCGTAGGATAATAAAAGGCTAAAGTCTTTTCGTTCGCGATTCATTGCACCACCTATTTATATTAGTGTAATTACGAATTAAAATTGATTATGCATGATACTAAGGATTATCAGCAACAGAGATGAACTCAAAAAGCTTAGCCCAAGAGAAAAATTTATCCATTTTGGCTTCAGGCCAAGCACCGAAGATCTTTTTGGCTTGAGCCAGAGGTGTCCAAGATTGAGAATGATCCAGATGCCTCCTTCGTACTATAGAACCATGTCCAAAATAACTCAATATATTTTCAAAGATCGAGGCATCACGATCTGCGAAGGAGATATATGGGGCTATCGAAGGGATCTCCACAGAGATTTTATCATTGATGAAAGCATTATCGAAGAGATTCGAACCGGCGCAAAAAATGGTGCAAGCATTGATTGCATCTCCAACCAGATCAAAGAGAAGATCAGGATTAGTTCGAGTCTTCTAAAATATATTATTGATAATTAAAATTGCCTGGAGATTCTTGGATACCAGATGATGATCGCATTGGTGCAAGAATATTGAGAGCATCTGGACGCCGAATAAACATTTTCTGTGAACTCCTCCCGCGCCCTGAAGGGGAGGGGAATTAGGGTTCGGCGGTCCCTATATCGGTTCTGGACATGAATATATGATAAAAGGAGCTGTCCGGATAAAATTGCCGAATACTCATCGTGGCCAGGATATAGGGGCTGAGCCTCTGGCCAGAATTTTGAGAGACTCCGGCATATCTCGTGAGGAGTGGTTCTCAGCCAAGTAGGCTCTGGGATAGGGCATCCAATTGAACAGAAAGCGCATTCTAGCGTGCATCCAATCCCGGAGCTGCCAACCGGCAAGCGAGCCCAGGCCAGCCAGGAATGCGAGATTACGGGAATTAACAGCAAGAATAGAACTGACAGAACCATAATTGGGAAGACTAAACATATCCGCTAATTCAATTTAAAGATAAATTCTTGCTTCCACTCAAATCTTCAGCTTAACGACCTTTTCTATGAATTCTTTTGATTTATTTATAGACTTTTCTGCCATATCCCGATTTATATTATGAGATAATCTATAATCTGCATTTTTTCTTTTTTTCTTAAGATTTAATAATCTCCCGCTTAATTCATCGTCACCATATTTATCATCAAAATCCTTTAAGCGTTCAATTACTTTCTCGTGTTCAGCATATTCATCCATTAGCAGGTGTTGTTTAGCTACGTGAAACGCTGCATAATACGCTCTACTAATTGAACATCGGTATCCAATTTCAGTCTCGCATAGATCAGGCTTATGAATCCATTCGGCAAATTCCAAGAAGTCTTTTGCGCTTACGGGCATTCTTCGCACCCTAATCTACCATAATGTATATAAATTTATGAATCCTCTTGAGATCTTCATCAGACATTATGTTATTTTTTTCTGTATGCATATAGAACTTTTTGGCTTCTTTGCTAGATCTTCGCCATATCTCTGATCCAATGGAATCATCATTCAATTTCACAGTAATGTCAGCATGCTTCCAGTTGGGATTGTCCTCATCTGTTTCCAATGTTACTTCTACACAGTAATTTATTGAGTAGTCATAAATAATGTTATCTATAATTTTCAATAAATTAAACATAACATATTCAATTTTTGGATCGACTCGAGTGATTTCGTTGATTTCCTTAGCAATAATCAATTTTTGTTTAAACATGTTTGATAGCTCTGGAACATATAATTGGTTAATATACGCATTTTTGGGCCTAAACGTTGTAATGGTACCGGTGAACAACTTTGAAAAATCTGATTCATACATTTGCGAAAAATCGCGACCATCATTTGATAAATTGCTAGGTGCGCTGAATTCCAGAGCTTTTATTGCTTCACTCATTTTTGCGTACCTGCCTCACCCAACTCTTTTTTAAATAGTTCTATCATATAAACGACACATTTTACAATATCGCGCATGCAATTGCTTAGTCTATCTTCTGTTAAATTATCATAACATATCTCTTTGATCAACTGGATTCCTTGTGGATAGCCCTTGGTTTCGAAGGTTGGATCGAAGGCAAAAGAAGCGGGCGCAAATAGAATACTTTTCATTAGATTTAGCATGAACTCATCGCGATCTCTCGTCCTCATCGACTCAAATATTTTTAAATGTGACTCACCAATCTTGACTTCCGCCATGATCAGCACCGAAGTATCCCAAATCTTCGGTTGCATGACTGTAAATCCAATCCCTCCTTCTGATTTGCCAATAAATTGGAAATTCAAATTAATCGGAGTCGGATCCATTTCACGCTCAAATACCTTCCGATGATTCATCCAATCCTTGACAAATTCTTTAGCAGAACTGGCATCATTTATAGGCATGACGGCAACCTCAAGTGGAGTGCGATATCTACCTGCGGATTTGCATATATACTTTTTGAGATGTGATCTGATGTTATAAATACTGTAAGAATAATATATTTAGACGTAGCCCAATTAAAAAGCTGCAAGGCTTGTCCCGATAATTCCTGCAAGTCCACGATTGAATAAAAAGCGATTCGTCAATCGGATTCTCCGATATCTCATTCGTACCAAGTAGATAATGCTTGACGCGCAAATGCTGAAGAGTTAGCACCATGCCCCCTGTGGATCTGCCAGCAAGCAAGCGAGGCCCGGCCAGCCTGCTTGATCCGGGCGGTGGACCGGCCCGCGAAACCATCCAAAAGCTTTTTCGCTGAACAGTGTGATGTGATATCGATATGTTCTCTGAGTACATCGAAGCGGCTCTTAGACGAGCAAAATATGAAACCTTGGAGAATGGCACCTACATGGCCACCGTGGACGGTCTCCAGGGCGTGATTGCGACCGGCGAGACCATCGAAGCATGTAGGGTGGATCTCATTGAGGTTATCGAGGAGTGGATCACAATCCGGCTACAGAGGGGTTTGGGCATCCCCGCCCTGGACGGCTTCATGATAAGCGTATCTCAGGAGCCAATGGCCATTGTCTAGAATTGTTCCTGTATCTTATCGAGTCCTGCTGAAGAAGCTCAAGAATCTTGGCCTTGATGGGCCACATCAGGGCCGTAAGCATCCTTACATGACCCTAGGTGATATCGTAATCGTTCTTCCTAACCCACATCAAGGCGAAGAGGTAGATGTGAAGCTCATCAAGGCGGTCTTGAAAGCATCTGGGATCTCGCGTGATGAATGGCTTTCGGCTTAATGGCGGCCCCGGCCATTAGGCCCGGCGACCGGCGATCCATGCTCGATCGAATCCTCTGCAGAAATCCAATCCGCCAGGCTGCACCCCTGCCGATCTCATCGCATGGCCACCAGCCGCGAGCGACATTCCACCTTAGTACATTTCCTCCGTGATTTTTTCTTTAATTACTCTTAGTCTCTCTAAAGTCGTCTTGCCTTTCGGCGTCGTTTTATAGCTCGGCCTTTTGCCGTGGATAATTTCAAGAAGCCCTTTCCTGGTCATCAGATCCAGATAAGGGACGATCGAATAGAAATTCATGCTTGTCTGGTAGACAATCTTGGTTTTGCCTGCACTGGACTGTAGACAGATTTCCAGGATTTGAGTGATGATTAGGATCTTACTTCTTCTGTGCATCAGTATTTGTAAGTAACTTAAATAAATATAAAAGTTTCTGATTATGCATTTCGACGAATTCCCAGATTGCCAACAAGATTGCTGCAATCCCAGGATTCCTGCTCGATCACAGGTAATTCTTGCAGGATCGAAAACCCTGTGACCGCAAGGCAACGAAATGGAATCGAGCCAGTTCGAAAATCCGGCTCAAACGGATATCTTATTCTTCACTATATACTTGATTAGATCCGAGCCAAGCCGGGCGGTTTTCGGGACCTGATTTGCAATATCTTCAAGGGACGTGCCGCTATCTGCAAGAGCTATTATCTCTTCCATAATGGCTTCATCCACGATGAAGTACTCGTCCAAGTCCTTTCTATGGCCGCACAGATCTCCAGATAGCATCTCTATGCCCTGAACATCCAGGAACATTCTGATGGCATTGGACATCGTCTTGTGATAAGAGCGCGGCAACTGTATCAGTCTCAGCCTTGGACATTTCTGCAAAAGGCTGAGGTAGTCTGTATTGCTGGCTCGGAATGCCATGTGAATCATCTGTTCATGCGGATTGAGATTTTGAATCTCATCTTTTGAGCTAACTACTCGAAGTCTCATTAAACTCCCACTTCTCTAAATAATGATGGTACTAATAAACATTTCTGATGATCATTAGTCGTTAGCTCTGAAAATACTGATCTATTTTACTCTCGCAAGATGGATCCAATTTGCCCATTGCGCGAAAAAGTTTTGTGAAAATTGGCAGTCTGCAGCTCAAGCGCGTCAGGGTTCAGGCAATGCCAGGGCGAAACAACCCTCGCCCTCGATCTCCGGGGCCACTGGAATTCAGGCCAGCTCACGAGAATGCCTCCAGCGTGGTCTGGTCCTTCTGCGTCTTCGGAAGTGACTTGGCAACCATCCGCGGCGCGGCCCTCGGCCCATCCTCGAAATAGAACACCCGGTCGGCGTTCTTCATCAGGTCCTCCAGGAACGGATCAACTGCAGGCGAATAGAGCAGCACCGCGGCATCCTTTGAGGCATCGCCCAGGGCGTGGGAGATATACTCAACCATCTCGGCTGCGTCATCATATAGCATGGGATCATGCTCGACGATGATGAGCGAATGATGGGCCTCCTCCAGGATGGTCATGAGCTGGAAGACCGTGAAACCTCTCCTGACCTCCAGCTCCGTCAGCCTGCGGTCCAGCTTGCTCAGAATGCCTGAGTAGTTGCCGGAGACATATAGCACTTTATACCGCTGCAGATTCAGGTTCTTATTCAAGGCCTGGATGAGCATCTCCCTCGGTGCCACCAGGACATTGAAGGATCCTTCTCTGAGGGTGATCGTGGGATACAGTTCGAAATCCATATAGCTATCCAGGTCTTCTGAGGATATGTGGCTGAGCCGCGCGGGGCGAAAGTAATCCCATCTGATGTTATAGAATGAAAGCGCTGGCGGGACGAAAATCTTTAATTTTGCCGCGGATCTATTCGCGCAGAGGAAACCGTTATTGAACAACTATCGAGCTATCCCGGGAATCTAGCCCGGTTCGATCATAGACCGTGCCTTCATAATGATCCCGGAATAGACCAAATGCAGTCGTAGTATTAATCGGCTTATCAGGAGCAACAGAGAACGGGTACTCCTTTGTGAACGGGCCTTCAACAAATGGAGATAGATTCGACGACGGGCTAACCCGGTCCAAGATGCGCCACACTCGGCTCAGGCAGTAGTAGGGATGTGAGTACTCTCCGCCGCCGAAAGCCTTTGCCCAGTCCAGCGGGCCTTCCGAGGAATTCCACCATCCCAGCACCTGCGCATCATGATGGAGATTTTTTGAATAGATTTGGCCGGGATTTTTCGGATCGATCTCTCTGATTCGGAACTGGTTTGCAGCAGCGAAGACTTCGCCGTCCGGAACCTTTTGAGCTGCCCAGTATCCGCCCGTTCCCGATGGTGTCCCGCCGCACATCTCCATAACCCAGACTTCGTTTGGATCAGCAAATATCAGCGTCTCACCGTACCCGTAATAGCCGTATTTATCGATGAGTTCGCCGGTGAGGTTTATCGCTTCTCTCGCAGTTTTGCAGCGCTCCAGGGCAATATTGGATAGCTCCGAGCTGAAGAATATGCGCTTTCCCCTCTTTGCGTTGGGACTGGCTTTGGCAAAGTTGGTGCATTCTGCAGACATCAGTTGGTGCTCGTTGATTATTCCATATGCTCCCGTGAGGTAGCCGTAGGTGTGATTTATTTGATCGATATAACCGATCACCGCTTCATTGCCTGCTATGGGGGACGGCTCATCCTCAAATTCAACATCGCTGGTGTGATCAAAGACTACAGGGCGTTTCGATCCCGGCATGTGATTTTGAGCAGGAATATATTTAAACGAAACCTCATCCTCTTTTATGGTCCCACCGATATTGCTCGGGCCAAAGCCGTCGTTGGTGTGTCCGATTATAACTGACCCATCCGCAGATGCAGACTTGGTTACTCCGAATATTGTGCAGCCCAAAACAGGAGACACCAGGGCCAGGAGAAGGCAGAATGCAATAACTTTCCTAATTTTTGCCATATGAATGGATTTCATCTAACATGCATATGTAATTTTTGATGTTACCTGCTGATTGTAAGAGTATTTGATCTGCGAAATCGTTACCAAATTTTAACCATCCGTTAAATTTTAATCAGTATGATACATTATAAACATTAGTCATAATTTAGCCATTAATCATAATTTCATTAACAATCTTAATTTAACCATCATTTTAATTTAACCATCATTTTAATTTAACCATCATTTTAATTTAACCATCATTTTAATTTAACCATCATTTTAATTTAACCATCATTTTAATTTAACTATTAATCATAATGTAATCATCGATCTTAATTTAACAATTAAAATTATTTGCAAAAATTAGGTGCATAACTTCCAGCATCTGTTTCAATATGAATTATTCCAAAAGATTTATTACGTAGTAAGATGAATTATAGTATAGAATCGATGAAAAATGGGTGAGTGTGAATGTCAGAGATGGAAATGCATCCCAGGTCGTCTATGAAACGCGTTGTGATTAGCGATGCGGCAGTTCCCTTTGTGGCGAGAGGAGGACGCTTATTCTCCGGGCAGGTACTGGCTTCAGATCCTGGTGTGGAGGATGGAGATATGGTTATGTTGGTGGATAGAAAGAACAATTGCCTCAACATGGCTCAGGTTTTTATCACGCCGTGATGGACCGAACCGACAACCATCTGCCATTTTTTTTAAACAGAAGAGAGAGAGAAAAGCTGCAATTTTGAGCACTCCCGCAATTTTAAGCTTCCATAAATACATGCTATCTTTAGAATACTATATATAAAAATGGGCTCATTGCGCAAGTTTCTTCTAGTTAAATGATAGCAGTAAATTAGAGCGTGATTCATATCAAAGCAAGTTCAATCCTAATTATTATTGCTATAATATTACTATGCAAACCCATATCCGGAGCAGAATACACCGCAGACTACTGGTTCAAAAAGGGTGGAGAATTCATAGAGAAGAGTTCCTATGATGTAGCCCTCGATTGCATCAATAAGTCCATCGAGCTGGAACCGAAGAATGCAACCGTGTGGTTGAGCCGGGGGGTTATCCTCTCCTATTTGGGAAGATATAATGAGACCATCAAATCTTACGATGAAGCCATCAGGCTGCAGCCCAATTTCGCCTATGCCTGGTACTCCAAGGGCCTGGCCTTTGCCCATCATGGGCTATACAACGAATCTCTGGCGGCTTTTGATAATGCCACATCCATCGATCCGTCGCTCACCGAGGCATGGTATGGAAAGGGCCTGATTCTCGCAGACAAGGGCCGCTACAATGAATCGCTGCAAGCCTATGATGCCGCAATGAAACTGCAGCCGGAGTTCGCCGATGCGTGGTATGCAAAAGGACAGGTTCTTGCTAACCTGGGAAACTATTCCGAAGCACTCGATGCATTTGAAGAGGCCGCCGTCCTGAATCCCTCATCGGAAGATATATGGTATAGCATCGGCCTGATCCGATCCATCCTCGGCAGGTACGAGGGTGCGGCAGCGGCATTCAACAAAACGATCGAGATCAATCCCATACGCTCCGCCGCCTGGATCGGTAAGGGAGATTCCTATTATTCCCTGCAAAAGTGGGGAGAAGCATCGGCTGCTTATGCTAAAGCTGTGGGCATAGATTCGCTCAATGCCGACGTTTGGCAAAAATACGGCCAGGCTCTGCGTCTGGCAGGCAAGTACAACGAATCGATTGTAGCCTACAATAAGACCATAGAGTTGAATCCCAAGAATGCCGCCGCCTGGAACGGCCAAGGGCTGGCCCTTGTTGAGGAAAAAAGATACAATGAATCTCTCCGGTTCTTTGATGAGGCCATCGGGGTGAATTCCAATGAGTCGGGATTCAGGCTGAACAAGGCGATGGCGCTGGAAAAGATGAATAGATATGCAGAAGCGATAGGAAATATCGACGAAGCCCTGAAGATCGATCCGTCCTGCAAGAGCTGCTGGAATATCAGGGGCCTGCTGCTTGCCAAAGAAGAGAAATTCAGCGATGCCGCCATTGCTTACGACCGGGCCACGGACATTGACCCGCTGTACCTGGACGCCTGGAACAACAAGGGAATTGCATTGGCCCACAGCGGCAATTATGATGAGGCTTTGAAGTGCTTCGACAGGGCCATTGAGATCAATGCAAAATGTGTCGAAGCCTGGGTAAACAAGGGCAATCTGTTCACGGCGATGGATCGCGAATCGGACTCTGATTATGCATTCTCCAAAGCGTCGGAATTGGGATATCGAAAATAGCCGAGGTTTGGGACGAAGCCGGGGGCAAGGCCCGTGGCCGCGGCTAAAGGCGAGTTCGATACGTAGCCGATGGAGTCGGCCATTTGTCTTGGGCCCGCCGCTATCCGTTACCGAGCGTCCTGCTGCATTGACGGCTGCTAAAGCTCAAAGCATCAAAGCATCAAAGGGCTTTTTTGCTTTGGTCAGCCGTCATTGCAAAGACAACACAATTACGTTTTTTACCGATCAATCCAGGACCGCCAGCCAGTCGAAATCGGAGAGGCTTTTGGGAGTTAGCGGGAAGTAGGTCGGATTTTTTGTGCTGCCCGATCGGGCCGGGAGAGCTGCGATTGCCGAGGCGTGAAGTCCCCGGCCTTTGTGAGTTGGAATGAACCGTGCTGGTCCGGGCCCTGCAGTCAGGCGCGCCTCAAGAGTGCCGGTTTCGGGCCGACCGATGCCGTTGGCGTCAGAAACTCCCAGAGCCGTTCCGATGACGGCATAGCGCTGCTCGAAAACCTCGTTGAGGTGCGCTCCCGCTGGCCACCATATCAATAGGTCAGTTCCCAGTTGCCACTCTGCCTTTCCACGCAACAGATGGCTGTTGTGAGCAAAGGCCAGCACCTTCCCCCTGCCGCGCTCACGGGAAACCATGTACTCCAGATTATCCGCCATTATTTTATCACGAATGCCGAGACACTCGACAATCCTTTCGCCAGATTTGCTCGACGTTCGTGCGAGCGCCGCATGATAGTTTAGCAGTTGCCGGGCGACGGCGGCATACTGCACGGCTTCCAAATAGCGGCTTATGTCACTCTTGGCCACCAGCTCGGGGCGGCGTATGTGCAATTCGGAAATGATATCCTCCGTTTCGATGCGGAGCGCGGTTGCGGCCGGCGACAGGCCTATCGACAGCGTCCGGTCCATCATCGCAGCCGGATTCTCCCAATCGGCGTCCAGGCCGAGAAGCGAGTCGATGCGTTCGCGTCGATCTTTTCCGCGGTCGCCGTCAATCGAAGCGAGGTAGTCGAGGACAAAATGAAGAACCTGCCTCGGACTATCGGTCCCGGTCATCTCGGTGGGGCTGTCGAATCCGTAGAACTGGAGCTTGATGTCGTGGCACGGCTCGGCATTGTACGCCCTGATCCATTCCACTAGTTCCCGGTTCGCGTCGAGCCGGCCAAAGCCGTGGCTGAATCCGGTGTCCTGTACCGCTTCATACGATGCCGGGCCGCGACCTGCCACATACTCGTTCACCGCGCGCGCCCTGGGGAAACTGCTCTCGATGGCTAACGCGCTGTAGCCGTGCGCCTCCACCAGACGCCGGAAGAGCCGGTTGCGCAGCTTGAGAATGTCTTCCCCGCCGTGGAGCGCTTCTCCCAGGCCGAGCAACACCACGGCGTCGCCCAGCGAATTGATCATCCTGTCGACGGCGGCGTTGAATGTCTCGGGCGAATCGACGGAGAACGCCGCCGCATCGCGTGCAATCCAATCATCCAGCGTCGCATCTGCCGTTGCCTGCGTGGGAGCGGAATCCGACATGGAATCCGACATCGAATCTGAAATGGGTTGAGACATGGATTAATACCTGGAATGAAGCATGAATTAATACCTGGAATGAGGCACGGATTGAGCTATCTCCTTTTTGGACAAGTGTTCTATCAATTTATAATTAATAAGTAATTAGAAATTGTCATTTTAGGTTAGAAGTAGCGTATCTTAAGCCTGTCGCCGGTGCATATAATTTGCCGAATTTTTCTTTTCCATTAAAAAATGATTGGCCCAGACCGCAAGCTTGATTTACTTAAACTAATTTTGCTTTAGATAAAGTTAAGTTTAACTAAACATGAATTGAAATACATCAAAATATTTTGCGTACATAGGAGGCCATGATTTGACACCAAAATCAGCATTGAGATCTTTCATGGTACCACTTGCATTGGTACTGTTCCTTTTTGCGGTATGGGCGGCGCAGGCAACGGCAACCGATGAATCCGGCTATCCCAAGACGATTGTGGATTCATCCGGGCGCGAGGTTGTGATCCGTATGCCCGTGGAGAGAATAATCGTTCAGAGCGGCTATTCCGCGGAGGCGGTAGAAGCTCTCGGCGAAGCGGAAAAGATCGTTGGGGTCACGGACACCATCCACAAGCGCTCCGAGATCTATCCGGCCCTCAAGGATAAGCAGGTCGTGGGAACCTGGAACTCCTTCGATTACGAAATGATCGGGGAACTGGCCAGGCAGGGCGATACGATCGTTCCCAACATCATCGTCCTTTGCTACTCGTATGGAACATCCGGCGGCAAGTCGTACGCCGTGGATTCCTTCGAGAAGGGCTTTGCTCCTTTCAAGAACATTACTCTGATCGGGCTTGATTTTACCAATCCCGAGAACGTCACCGAATCCATGACGAAGCTTGGCATCATCCTCGGAAAAGAAAAGGAGGCGGAGGCTTACAATCAGTGGTATGATCAGATGGTTTCACAGATCAAGTCTGCCGTCAAGGGTATGCCGCTCAAGAAGGTCTACATCGAATCCGGTTCGTCTACGGGAGTCTCCGAGCTGACCGCCTACCGCGCAGGCTCCGGATTCAGCAGCCTAGTGAGCATGGCGGGCGGCTACAACATCGCCAAAGATCTCCCGGAGAAGTTCCCCAAGGTCTCCTGGGAGTGGGTCATCACCCAAAACCCGGATGTGATCATGAAATATAAGTCGGCTGATACTCTCGGTTGGGAGAAGGGGCCGAGCAGGGACACATTGGATCTGGAGAAATCGAGAAACGAGGTCCTGGCACGCGCCGGAGCCGGCAACATCGCCGCCGTGAAGAATGACAGGGTATTCCTCTGCTTCTCAGAGATGCTCTACGGCCTGGACAATGCCGTGGGCCTGGCCTGGATGGCGAAGCTGCTCCATCCGGAGGCGGATATCGATCCTGATGAGATCTGGCAGGAATATGTGAAGCTCATGAATGCCGACTATCCTGACGACAGGATATTTGTCTGGCCGGAGGAGTGAAGGAAGCCGGGAAGAATAGCAATTTATTTTTATTTCATCGTGATACCCCGCTGCTCTGCGGCGGGGATCAAGTGCATGAAATCCATCTTAAGGATGTATCAGCAAAAGTGGCCGCCAGTCCTTTCTCTTGATCTCTTCCTTGCCTGATTTGGCTCATTGCATACCCACGCGATCTTTTAGCGCCCGGATATCTGCCTGTACCTGCTTGAGATCGTTTGCATAGCTGGGCTGGATGTCTTCCCTCAATCCGGAAATCTCTTCTAGCGTCGCATCTGTGGTTTTGCGCATTACTTTTATCTCACTTAGCGTTTCATCACCAGTTTTTCGCGAAGCTCTGACTTCATCGAGGGTGTTCTTTGTGTTGTCTCTGATCTGCAACAAGACCGGAATTGCCTTGTTCAACTGGATTGCTGAACACACCTGCGCATAGCTTTCGGTCCTCATAACGTCGCCTTCATAATCCTCAAAGGCAATATTCGATACCACGGAATGCTCGGGTGTCCGGGTCTTTACCAAGCCCTTGAAGTCCGCAATTGCGTCCTGATCGCCTTCGACCAGGGCTATTACTTCCTGATCATTTCCGCTCGACCTGTTACGGGCCTGGAATCCTCCAAGACCAATATCAATAGCGTTGGTCATCAGGAAGTATCTGTAACCCACGTCATGGACTTTGCGACCAATAATCTTGATTTTCAGCTTCATAATCATCCTGCTATGTGTCAGTGAGACTATTTGGTTGTTTCCTCGATTGCGCTATGCAGCCGGAAAAGAGAATCCTACCCAAACCTTTTCGCTAGGAGTACTAATCCATAACCATGCCCTGCAGCTCTGCTGCTGGGTGCGTTACCGCTGTTTTGCTTTTCATTTTTTTTTTTGCAAGCTAATAAATTTAGCCAATTGGCACCTTTGTTAATACGATATAGGAAATACTTATAACTTAAAATGAATATCAGTTCTGCTTGTGAGAGCAAATGATATTTCACCATGAAAAAATGATTGTTGCGGCCTCGGCCATCCTGGCCGTGCTGGCAGGACTTGCATCGGCGGCATCCGCCGATTCTGCTCAGGTCGATCTCCTGAGCATCTTCGGAAATGCCGACATGAACGACAAGATCAATGAGGCCGATGCGACCTATGTGCAGGGAATAATCGAAGGGAAAAACGCCGCCACCAGGCTTGCCGATGCCAACTATGACGGCAAGGTTGACGCTCTGGATGTCGAGCGCATAAACGAGATCATAAAGGGCGACGAGAAAGAGCTGACCGTTGCCGACTCCATCGGCAGGAACGTAACCGTTAAGATGCCGGTCACAAAGCTCATCGCCCTCGGAAGCTACAGGACGGAGGCAGCCAGGATTCTTGGAGCGGATGATGAGATGGTGGGCGTGTCATCCGACATCAAGGACCTGAAATACTACTATCCTGATCTGGCGGAAAAACCGGCTGTGGGAACCTGGTCGGCTCCCGACACCGAAGCCATCGTCAAGCTTCTGCCGGACATCATCATCACCTCCGCTAACCTGGACCGCGCCACCAAGCTGGAAGACAGCATCAAGGCTGCGAAGATTGCCGTTCTGGGGCTTGATTTCTACAGAGACAACATCATGCGCTCCGAGATGCTGACGCTCGGCTTCCTCCTGGACAGGAACGAGCAGGCGGCCAAATACCTGTCATGGCGCGCCGGCTACGAGCAGCAGATCCGGGATAAGGTATCAAGCGTCAAAGAAGAAGACAGGCCGCGGCTCTTCATGGAGTGGGGAACCAAGAACACCAATTCCGAGATCTCAAGCTACGGAAAGGGCAGCAGCGGCGATTCTGTCTGCAAATTCACCGGCGGCGTGAATATTGCTGCCGACCTCCCCGAGTATCCCAAGGTGGACAGCGAATGGATTCTCAAGGAGAACCCCGACGTGATCGTGAAATCCCTGGCCCCAAGCGCCGGAAGTGCCGGATGGAACAGCACTGAAGAAGCAGCCGGAATCCTGCAAAAGTACATTGAAGGCCGCCCCGGCTGGAGCAACCTCGACGCCGTCAAGAACAGCAGGATCTATCTGATCAGCACCGAGATCGCCTGGGGGCCGGATGCCATCGTCGGCGACGCTTACTACGCCAAATGGTTGAATCCGACGCTCGACATTGATCCTGAGAAGATCTACAGCGAGTACCTGGAGACGTTTATGGGACTCGAGTATCCTGAGGGAGTGGTACTCGGATATCCGGCAAAATAAGAAACAGCCGTGAAGAAAATAACGGCTGAGCGTGAACTACCGCGTCCTGAAGGGCGCGGCTTCCCGGTAGTGTGCCGAATTTTCTGTAAATTGGGCGGCCCTGTTATCCCACATCTCAATCCGTATCCATAGATAAATACTTTTTAGTTGTCAACCATTCTTCATTGATGTCTATCAGAATCGACACA
>Ga0074198_1001550_pt1 | contig 14786 bp, 15 predicted proteins | sample EPASupsiteSAE323_FD_64527 | JGI IMG/M metagenome (GOLD analysis project Ga0074198, IMG submission 64527) | Bioremediated contaminated groundwater from EPA Superfund site, New Mexico - Sample SAE3-23 | ecosystem: Environmental > Aquatic > Deep subsurface > Groundwater > Contaminated ...
GAAGATAGCAATAGCAACAACAATGTAGGCGTAATAGATAACAACCAAGATGAACTTATCGGAGCTACTAAAATAAACATATGAACAAAGCTAGCCAAATTAGCCAAAACTATGCTAGAAACAAATATGTTTAATTTAGTATGCTTTTTAGATTTCTCAGCAATAGCTATAGTTGCTGATGTTGAAGAAACAAATCCTGAAACCATACTTGTTAAAATTAATCCTTTTTTCTTTCCAATTAATTTAGATACTATATATCCTACTACATCTAATCCTGTAATTAAAACTACAACTAATCATAGTTTAAAGGGATTTAAAATATCAAAATGCATTACATTTTGTAATTTAAATCCATACGCCTGCAAAACATGTACTAACGATGGAATATCGCTTAAATAAAAAGTCTTATTCGGTAAAAATGGTAATATAACTAAAGCAATGATTCCAAAACTTAATAATGCTTCTAACTCATTTCTTGGTACGCCACTAGCAAAATTCTCAATTTTTTCCTTATAGGACATTAGAAAACTTAAAACAATTGTTAGGGCAATAACAATTTGTAAAGGAATAATTTCTGTAATAATTAAGAAACCCACCATAAAAACTAGTAAAGCAGCAAACTCTGTAGTCAGTCCTGTAGCCTTCTTTAATAAGGAATCTATAATATAGTAAGAACAAATCAAAATAAAAAAAGCCCCAGTAAATATATAAGCAAAAGTAGTTAAAGAATAATAACTCAAAACTCCTACTATTGCCCCAACTAAAGCAATTAAAGAAAAAGTACGTAAACCACCCATACTCCCTATCCAAGGAGTATCTTTGTGTTCTTTTTGAAAGCTTCTAATCTGGGATTCCCTTTCAAGGCCAATAACTGCTCCCAGAGCCAAAGCTAATAATAATTTTAATGGTAAAATTAATCCTGTCATATTAAAGTTTATCTTTCCTTAAGTATATCATATAGATTGATAAAAATCAAGAAAAAGAAAGCCCGAAGACTTTCTTTTTCACCCAAATATATTTGAACTTAGCTTACAATCCTAAAAAGGATTTTGAGCCATCAAACCAACAAAATACAATGCTACACCTCATATGATACTGGCAAATATTGCACCAGCAATAAAACCAGATAATGAAGAAGCTAAAGTAGTTCCAAGCTTCATCATAAATTTTCTTGGTTCCTCTGAGATAAAATCTCTAGCTATGCCTTGCATAAGTGTGTTATTAATATTTTTGTTAAGCGCTTATACATTAATAATATACAATTTACTTCTAAAAGTCAATAGTACCTGTGGAAAACTTCTATTCCTTTATCTCTAATATCTTATTGATCGTCTTGGCTCCCCTTAATATACGTACCTTCTTAATGGGAATATTTAAAAAGTTAGCTATTAAAAACAAGACTCTTTCATTCGCCCTTCCCTCAATAGGTTTCTCTTTAACTTTAACTAAAAAAGAATCTTCTTTATTCTTGATAACTTCTTCTTTTTTACACTTGGTTTGCACCTTAATTTTAATTAACATGTTATTTCTTTAAAATTAAGAAAAAGTTCAACGGTTTCCCATTTCTTTTATTATAAGTAACTCCGTAACTATCAATTTGGAAACCAACCCTTTTAGCTAAATTCTTTAATTCTCTCATCGTGAATAAATGAATATATCTTTCTGCTATAATATTTCTTTTAGAATCTTTCCATGGATAAAATATATCTCCAATATCAACTTTTCCTAAAAACATTTTTTTTATAAAAGAAAAAACATATTTTCTTCTTGCTAATTTATTACTTCATAGATTCCAAACAGTAATTATCATCTGTCCATCTTTTTTTAAAACCCTATACCCTTCTTCCATAAATTTGATTCTTAATTTTAAAGAAGGAATGTGATGTAAAACAGCAATACTAATAACTTTATCAAAACTTTCATTCTCAAAAGGCAAATCTAAAGCTGAGCCAACAACAAATTTAGTTTCTGGAAAACTTTCTTTAGCTGTTTTAATTAATTCTGATGATATATCTATTCCTGTATAGTCCAAACTCAATTGTTGGACCATTTTATACAATCTTCCGTTCCCACACCCTAGGTCTAACAATTTTTCGTTTTTTTTGATATACTCTAATAGGAACAGAGAATCGCTCCAAAAACTATGTCTAGTATTAGAAAAGTCCGTAGCTATAGTATTATAGTCATTTTCTGTCTTCTTAATTAAATAATCTGCATAAGCTTTTTTCATGACTGAATTAGAAATTATCCAAACATTGATTAAATTAAACCCCAAAACTCAAGATGATCTTATGAAAGCGGGTAGAAAGATAAGTAAACTAACAAAAGTACCTATCTTTAAAAATAATATCCTTCTTGAATTATATCACAAATTCCTCAAAAAGGGAATCATTAAGGAAAACAGGGCCTTAGCTAGGCTTTTAACCGTAAGAAAAATACGTTCTCTTTCAGGTGTAGCTATTATTACCCTAGCTACCAAACCCTTCCCCTGTCCAGGCAAATGCCTTTATTGTCCTTCTCAAAAAGAAATGCCGAAAAGCTATTTAAACAATGAACCTGCCATTATGCGTGCTATGCGTAATGAGTTTGACCCATTCAGACAGGTACAAGAAAGAATCGAAACCCTTGAAAGAAATGGACACAATGCCGATAAATTAGAAATTATAGTTATTGGTGGAACTTGATCATTTCTTCCTAAATCGTATCAAACCTGATTTATTAAAAGAATCTTTGAGGCTTGTAATTACAAAAGATCTGTAACCTTAAAAGAAGCCCACGATAAAAATGAAAAAACTCAACACAGAATTATTGGATTAACCATCGAAACAAGACCTGACTACATAGACGAAAAAGAAATTATTAGATTAAGAAAATTAGGAGTAACCAGAGTTGAGCTAGGTGTTCAAAGCCTATATAATGATATTTTAAATTTGAATAAAAGAGGACATCTTATAGAAAGAACAACGAAAGCAACGAAGCTTTTAAAAGATGCCGGATTTAAGATCTGTTATCATATGATGCCCAATCTCCCTGGATCTAATTTCAAAAGAGACATACAAATGTTCAAAGATCTTTTCAATAATGAAAATTTCAAACCCGATATGTTAAAAGTATATCCCTGTGTAGTGCTAGCCGAAGCCCCGTTATACAAACTCTATCTTCAAAAGAAATACGCGCCTTACACAACCAAACAGCTAATCAAACTTCTAAAAGAAGTTTTAATGTCTGTCCCCTATTATTGTAGGGTGCAAAGAGTAATTAGGGATATTCCAGAACAAAGTATTGCTGCGGGCTCCAAGGTATCTAACCTAAAACAATATGTAGAAGAAGAATTAAAAAAGGACAATCTAGTTCCTAAAGATATCAGAACCAGAGAAATCAAAGATAATTATAACCCAAAAGAAAAACTCTTTCTTTTTAAAGATACTTATAAAGCCAGTGATGGAGATGAAATATTCTTAAGTTTTGAAAACAAAGATCGAACTAAACTATATAGCATGCTCAGATTAAGAATCCCTTCTCAGTCTTTGAATAAAAAGAAATTCTTTATCAAAACTTTAGAAAATTCTGCTTTAATCAGGGAAGTCCATACTTATGGACAGATGGTTCCTATAGATAAAAAACAAATAGCTCCCCAGCATATGGGACTAGGAAAAAAGTTATTAATTGAAGCTGAGAAAATAGCCAAAGAAAAATACCATTTAAATAAAATATCTGTAATCTCTGGTATCGGAGTACGAGAATACTACAAAAAATCAGGATATAAGCTAGAGAACACATATATGGTAAAACATCTTTAAACTAAAGATCTCAGACATTAAGAATAGGAAACTCTTTTTTAATATCTTCTTTCTCTCCAATATCATATACAGCTACATGAAATTTAACTTCTGGATATTTTTCTATAAAATACTGGTAACTCCTTCTATTTAAATATCTAACTTGCATTTTTATCTCATAAGCGTCCTTTCTATGTATAATAAAGTCTACTTCTGCTCCAGATTTAGATCTTCAATATTGTATAAAAAGGTCATTGGGATCCTTATCATAAAATGATCTAAAAGCCAAGTTCTCTAATATGGCGCCCTTGTCTGTTCTTATATCAAAATACTCAAAATTATCAAGAAAATAATTTCTTAACCCCAAGTCTAAAAAATACACCTTTAACATCTTTGTTGTCTCCGTTTTCCTATCATTAGAAAAAGGGCTGACAAATGCTATATGAAAAGACTTGCTCATCACATACAAATAATTATCAATTAAAGTAGTAGAAACCCCAAGCGTAACAGATATTCCTAATTTATTAACTAATCCTCCTGTTTGAGAAGCAAACAGTTTTAAAATGTGATAATAATGTTTATCGCTTTTTAATCCAGCCTCAACAACGTCTTTTTTAATATACGTATTGGCAATTTCGTCTAAAGCAGCCAACTTTTCTTCATGAGTATTAGCCAAAATTACTTTCGGATATCCTCCGTATTTTATGTACTCGTTATAATAACGAACAAACCTCTCTTTTTCTACTAAAACCATTTTGGAGAGTCTATTCACTAAAATATCATCTCCTTCTTTAAACTCAATAAACTCTTTTAAAGACAAGGTGCTTAAATGAAAAATATACTTACGTCCAACCAAAGAGTCCTTAAACCTTTTGTCAATATAAAAAGCAGATGAACCAGTAACAATTAACTTAACCTTCCCCCTGTAATTATCGTATAATAACTTCAAGAAGTTAGAAGGATTCTTCAAATATTGTATCTCATCTATAAAAACAAAAACTCTTTTATTCAAATCAATATTTAAGATCTTGAACAAGTTCAATGGTGTTTGATCGAGTGATTCAACCATCGAAGAATCTTCCAGGTTAATATAGAAACATAACTCTTTCTTGGCTTCTAGCTCTTCTTTTAAGTGTTGTAATAGGGTGGTTTTACCGGTCTGTCTAGCACCTGTGACTAACAAAATATCATCTTCATCTATCTTTTCTACCATTTTAGGGTAGATATATCTTTTTATATACATTGTGTGATTATTTAAGGTTTTTAATAAAATAACGCTATATCTCTATTATATCACACTTTTTCTATTTGTCAAGTGAATTCTAGCTCGCTTTTTTTACTTGGCAAATGAAAAAAGAGAGCTAAAATTCATTTAGCAGCTAAAAATCTCTTTTTTACTGACTTTTTATGAATAATAGCCTAAATTAGCTCAACTTTTTAGAGCTAACCATATTATTCCCTCTCCATACAAAAATACCCCCTAATTTAGGGGGTATTTTAATTTACTTAAGTAAATTTTGTAATTTTTCAATTAGTGATTGAATGGCATTCATATGCTTTTGTTCTACTTCTTTAGTAAACCCATTTTCTTTTAAAATATCATTCTTTTCTTGCTCTACGGTATTTTGAAAATCTTGCAATTGTTCCGCTTTTTCTATTTGTACTGGAGTTAACGTTGTTGTAGTTGTTTCAATAGTTTCTCTAGCTTTTGATTTAATATCTCTTAATGATATGTTTCTAAAAGTTTTAACTACTATTGTAGAGAAATCTGAATTTAATGTTCCGAAAATATTTACAATATCTCCTGGTCTAATCATATTCTTATCTAGATTGATCCATTTAGCATTTGTAATTCTTGCCCCCTTAACATCTGTTTTGTAAATTTGATTAAAAACAGAAATGGATATGTTATCTCCTTCTACATTTGTTACCATACCTGCTTTAATAGAAATTTGTAAATTTCCATTATCTACAATATTCAAGGCTGATTTTAAATCTTCCTTGGGAACATTTGTAATTAATGGTTTAATTACAGTTGTTGTAGTTGTAGCTGGTATAGTAGTAGTTGTATCTGCTGTTTGGGCAAATACCCCTGTACTATATGCTAAACTAACTAATAATAAAGGTAATATATACTTTTTCATTTCAGTGTTTATTGTATTAAAACGTTAATTAAATTAACAACTATAGTCTACCACACTTTTCTTTTTTTTACAATCAACGAATCATATTTTTATTTCATCTTGTTCAAAACTTTATTCTTTAGTCTTTTCTGTACTGCCTCACTTTCTAACTCTACCAGGGCATTATTCCCTATTCATCTTGTATGTTTTTCTTTACTTTTAATTAATTCTTTAGCTAACTTAATTGCTAATTTATTTAATTTCAAATCTCTTTTTCCTAATTGTCTCAGAGCTCAGTTAACCGCTTTCATAACAAAATTTCTTTCATCAAAAGAATAATCTTTGATCAAAGAAAAATATGGGATTAAATCTTTGTCTTTCAGTTCTTTTCTTTTAAAACATAAGCAAGCAATTAATGTAAATGCGGTTCTTCTAACAAATTGTTTTTTACTTTTTGCATATTCTCAAATCTTTTTGTCAACAAAGGGAGTATTACAAAACAAATTCATGCATACTCCATCACATATATCTCAAGAATCAAATTTAGAAACTCATTTATCCATTTGTTTTTCAGTAACTAATAAAACTTCGTCCACCATACTAGCTAGCATCTTGGCTTCATGAATCCCTGTATCATATAATTCCAAAGCCAATTTGTGATTATTAGGAATTTCTTTTTTAAGTTTTCGTAAGGTAGTAACGGAAACCCCTAACATTTTTTCTCCCTGTATACCAAAACGTTTCATCCCTTCAATATTTCTTTTATTCCCTAGTTTTTTTAATTTTGATATTATTTGATCTTTTTTCATTCTTTCAATTTATCATATATTTCTATAATCACGACCCTAAACTAGTATACAAATATAAAAATATACTCGTATACTAGTTTCGTTGAGCATATTTACCATCAATAAATTTATCCATTTTTAAAGCTTATCTTAATTCTTATCTCAAGTTTACCACTTAGCTTGAGATAAGTCAATCCATATCTCAAGTTTAGCCGCTAACTTGAGATATGGATATTTATATCTCAATTTTACTAAATATAACCACCCCTTCCAGGAACTTAACAAACCGGGTTAATTCTTACCCTTAATTAATGATTTCTTGAATATTCCTGCTTTTCTTTACAAAGAAATTGAAATATGTTAATATCTACTTATCTATAATTAACCAAAAAAGTATGAAAAACATCTTAGCTAATATTAGTACAACCATAGCTAGCCGCATAATCAAGGGCGTCTTGACCCTTTTATCTGCTATATTTATAAGTAGATACTTTGGCCCCGAAAACAAAGGAATCTTTGTTTTGGTTACAACTCTTCCTTTATTGGCTCTAAATTTAGGTAACTTAGGATTAATTAATGCCAATATCTTTTTTACTTCCAAAAATGAGAATGACTCCAAAAACCTATTCTACAACTCTTGCTGATTAGGGTTATTCCTAGGATTATTCTTTATAGGAATATTCTCTTTGTTTTTAAAATTAAACCCTCAGATATTCTTTAATAATCTGCAGCTTTCATATATAGCTATGATTTTGATCATAACCCCATTTATGTTCTGAGAATCTTTTTTCCAAGGAATTTTTCTAGGTCAAAAAAAATACTATATCTTTAATCTCGTTCAAATAATTCCCTACTCCTTAATTTTCTTAGGTACAATATTCGGAAGAATATTTCTTACTATGAATATTTATTATATCTCTCTTCTAGCTACTTGTTCTTTTGTTCTACCCGCTATAATTTATTTTGTTATTTTAACAAAACAATATGGATTAAAATGGCATTTTGATACTTCTTTAATAAAAAAAGAACTAGGTTTTGGTTTTAGGGCCTATATCGCCTCTATTATGTCTTATCTAATATTACGTAGTGATATTTATTTAGTTAATACTTTTCTTGATTTAAAAGATGTTGGATTATATTCTGTTGCCGTCAATCTCTCTGAATCTCTTCTTTTAATAACTAATGCTACTTCTTTAGTATTGTTCCCTCAAATAACCAGCAAACCAGAGGATGGATTAAAAATGACTTTAAGGGCATCAAAAATCGTATCATTATTAATGATCATCTCTTTTGCTGTAATTTACCTATTAGCAAAACCCCTAGTAAATATCTTATTTGGATCTCAATTTAAAGGTTCCCTTCCTTCGTTATATATCTTAATGCCCGCTTCTTTCTTCTGATCTTTAATTACAATACTTTCTATGTATTTTGCCTCTAAGGGCTTTCCCTGAAAAGCCGTTTGAATATGGATACCTGGATTAATAATAAATATCAGTATAAACCTGATTTTCCTTCCTAGATTTGGACTCATTATTGCCTCATTATCTTCTCTAATTGCCTATGCTATAACCTTCTGATTACATTATAAGTATCTATCAAGCCGAGACAATATATCCCTAAAAGATATTCTTCTCCCCTCCAAAAAAGAAATTAAAGATACATATTCTTTTGTCAAAAAAGCATTAATAACAAAATAATATAATGAAAATATTATTCTTAACCCATACCTTTGATAACGGAGGTGTAGAAAAAAATACTTTTCAACTGATCTCTACTTTTAAAAAAGTATCCAGTGAGCCCATTGATATCAGAGTTATTTCCCTCATAGGTGGAGGGTCTTTCTTTGACCCCTCTTTCTGTAAGATTCTAATGCCTTTTAACCTTCCTATACAAAAAATGAGAAAATCGAAAATTCTCCTCTATCTTATTGTATTATTCTTTTCCCCTCTTCTTCTTTGAAAATTAAAAAAAGAAATAAAAAACTTCTCTCCGGATTCAATCTGTACCAATATGTGATTATCGGATATTATGGCTGCAGCTGCAACTAAAAGAATACGCATTATTTCTATTCAACACGATATCGTAAAAATAAACCCTATCATAACCTATTTCAAAATAAGGGCTTTAAAACACGTCGAAAAAGTTATTGCCATTTCCTACACCGTCAAAGACTTTTTAATAAAATATTTTAAAGTTTCAGAAAATAAAATAGAAATAATATATAATGGGATTGATTATGACAAATTCTTAGCTGGTCAAAAAGAAAATACTAATCAACCTTTGGTTTTTGGAACTATTGCCAGGCTAGATAAAATAAAAGGACATATTCATGTATTAGAGGCTTTAAAAATATTAAAACAGCAAAATATAACCCCTAAGTATATTATAGTAGGTAGCGGTCCTGAAGAGAATATATTACATACATTTGTAAAAGAAAATAATCTAACTAATGTCCAATTTATTAAAGAAGTATTAGATGTAGTCCCCCTTTTAAAAGAAATCGATGTTTTTATATTTCCTTCCTTATCTGAAGGATTAGGTATAGCAGTAATTGAAGCCTTAATTGCTAAAAAATTAATTATTGCATCCGATATCGGTGCTATGCAAGAATTAATTAAGAATAATGAAACTGGGCTACTAATAGATCCTCAAAATACACAAGAATGATCCAAAGCTATAGAATGGGCTATAAACAATCAAGACAAAGTAAATATAATAAGAGATAATTCTTACGAATGAATTAAACAAAATAAAAATGATTTTAATACTATTAATTCCGCTCATAAATACCTAGATGTTTTTCTTAATCCTAAAAAATAGTATATAATTCGGATTAATTATCGTATGATTAAAGACAAGCGAATCTTATCAAATTCTTTCATAAGACCATTTTTATCAAATTCTATAACCTTACCCTTAGGGTAATTATCAATGTTTGTAGAATGTATGAAATAACGAACAGCAAGACATGGATTAGTTCCCACAATAGCTCACACATTTTCTTCGTAGCGATTACCAGCAGCTCCCTGAACAGTAGATCCAAAAGAATACTCTATACCATTATCAGTTATGGTCTTAATATCCGTATTATCAATAAAAAAACTTGCTTTACAATCCGAAACCATCGGAATGATTTCAACAGAAACCCCTGTATCAAAACTCGACAAATTGCTACCCAAAGATAATGTATTAGGAATAACAAATTTTACACCACTAATATCCCTACCACTACCAAGGTTCTGATATTTATACACAGTATTTAATAAATAATTAGATGGGTAACGAACAGAAAAACCAGATGTACTATCTAAATAAATATTTGATAACCCGCCTGTATCTTTAGCAACTATAATACACCCTATATAACTTTTTTCAATATTGTTTTCTAATACTAGTGCCCCATTCCCCTTGCTTCAAAAAATAAAAGATTCGTCATTATTAGCATAGCGACCGCCATCTGCAGAAACAGTCTGAGCTAAATCTAATTTTCTCCCATCACTTAAAATAATTTTAACACTTCCAGATGGAATTGGCATTTCCCCTGCCTTTACAACCTTAGCTTCCCCTTTATAATAGCTAGCTTCTATTGTTTTGTTGTCCTTGCAAATATATGTAACGGAAGTAACCAGATATGAAGCCACTTTCTTCCCACTCTCTCTATTCTTTATATGTCTTATAACTAGGAATATAAGAATAATAACTATTAAAAGAATAAACGTAATCCTTTTTTTCATGTTTTTAAATTAATTTTTATATTAATATTTTTTAATCATAGTTATAAATAACAATTTATAATGTCGTTATCGGACGACTTTGAACAATATAGAATTTACCTTTTTCTAAGGCTCATTCTATATCTTGCGGTTTTCCATAATATCTTTCTATTTGACAACATATTTTAGCTAATTCTTTAATTTGTTTTTCTGATAATTTTTGTCTTTCTTTTTTATTCTTAGAAACTATGGCAATTTTATTTCCTAACCCAGATTTAATTAACATTCTATTTTGTATATTCTTATTGATTCTCAATATTCTCATCCCTAATTTATCTATCTCATAAGCGTCTGGTGTAATTTGACCAGAAACTAACATTTCTCCTAGTCCTCAAATTGACTCAATGATCATTTGATTTCTATCTTTTGTTACTGGATTAGTCGTAAAACAAACTCCTGACACCTCTGACTGGATCATTTTTTGAACTATGACAGCCACTGATATTGATTGCTTATTTAAATTTCGTTTAAACCGATAAATCATTGCTCTGGAAGTATATAGTGATGCTCAACATTTTTTAATATTCTTTATTAAATCTTTACTAGTTGTATTTAAATATGTTTCTAATTCCCCTGCTCAAGAATCCAACTTCGAATCTTCAACTGTTGCTGAGCTTCTAACTGCTACAAATTTCGTTTTTAATTTTTTAAAAGCATTCCAAATTTCTTTTTCAATCTCGTTGGGGATATCAACTTTCTCAATAATTTTCTTTATACTTTTAGAGCTTCGATTAATTGATGCTAAATCTTGAAAATCTATCTTTTTCCAAATTTTAATAATAGCCAGTTCAACGTTAGATTCTTTTAAAAATCTCTCAAACGCAGAAGTTAATATTACAAAGCCTAATGGTACTTTAAATCCGCTATGAGTCATTTCTCCCAACGATGCTCCTTTACCGCCAACCATTAAAATATCTTTTTTATCTATTTTCTTTAATTCACTGATAAAACTCATACTGCTACTTTAAAATTTTAACAATTCCTTTGTTAGCGTCTACCTCGACTAAATCTCCATCTTTTAATATTTTTGTTGCTATTTTAGTGCCCACAATGCAAGGAATATTCAATTCCCTTGCTACAATTGCGGCATGGCTTGTCAAGCCACCCTCTTCTGTTATAATCGCACTAGCTTTTTGCATAGCTGAGATATAATCTGGATGAGTAGAAATACTAACTAATACATTACCTTTTCTCATTTTCTTTAAATCGACAACTTTTCTAACAATTGTAACCATACCTCCAGCTTTACCCAAAGAAGCCGAAACACCTTTTATTTTTGACAAAACTTCATTACCGTTTTCAAATCCAAACTTTTTCAAAATATTTTTCATTTCTCCGTTAGTTTTACAAACGAGCCTCTTACTAGAATCAAAAAAGAGAATAAAACCCTTCATTCTTTCTTTAATAATCTCCTTAGCAACATTCTTCCCCTTCTTTAGAAATAACAATATCTCATCTTCTTGTAAATATGAAATCTCTTTTAGATTAATACTCATTCTCTTAGCTATCTCTTTAAATAAAGCTTGACCATAAAATACTCCCTGTCTTCTAAAATCATCCTTTAAATCTTTCAAATAAACTGACCTCTTAGCAATATCAAATATTCGCTTCTCTTTTTTAGAAGCATCCAATTCCCTTAAAACTTGATTATAAGATAAACTCTCTTTTTCTTTTGTTATTGAAAAATCTTTCATGTGGACAAAAAACTCCTCTTTCTTCCACGGATTATTATGAATATCTGAACAAGGTATTCATTTAAACTCATTATAGGCCAGATTCCTTTCTTTATTCGCCATCTTTTTTCATAATATAGCTAGGTCTGTAATCTTAACTGAAGCTGCCTTTTCATCTGGTTTTAATATTGTTTTATAATATTTATCTATCTTTTTATTACCTTCGCCTAGCTTTTTTATCAATATTTTCTTAGCTTTATTTGCTATAAAATTATTAATTATGAATTGCATTCAAATAAAAGGAGAATACCTCAATCCCTTTTCTTGAAACTTCAAGTACAAGGATTTTAATTCTTTATTACTCAGATTCTTTAAATTCTTATCAGATATTTCCCTTGCAACTTTTATATACTCATTTCCCGCTTTGACAAACAGCTTATCAAATTCTTCATAATTTTGATTTTTTTCAATATATATTTTATTTATCTCTTCAGCTAATAAGTCTCATTTCTTTCCATCCATATAACAAGATTCATTACCATTCTCTGGAATATATACTTGCTCACAAAATGGTCTAGGAATTATAAATTTACACTTAAAACTTAAAGAGTTTAGAGACATTTCGGTATACTGTACGCCATATTCTCTTGATATGACCTTTTTCCAATTTATTTTTTGTTTTGCCATAGTATTAAAATTAATCTACAACAATATAAACATACACTAATTTAGCTGCGGGACGTGGATTCGAACCACGATTCACTGCTCCAGAGGCAATTGGCCTACCATTAGCCGATCCCGCATAACTCCTAAATATTCTCTAATATAACCAACTCCAAAGGTAAGCTCTCAATTGGAGAATTGTAAAATTGATTTTGAGCTTGCATAAAAGCTAAAATTAATTTCTGAATTTTATTTCCCTCCAATAGTTTAGCCTGCCCTTTCAATATTTCTAATTCCTCTTTAGTAACTTCTTGTTTTAATATTGATTCCAATTCTTCAGAAGTTCTTAATAAAGCTAATTTCCTTAAATATTCAATAATCCCTTTATTAACTTCTTCTAAATTAAATCCTGCTTGATCAATATCATAAATGAATTTAATACATAAATTCTTATCTCCTGATATTATTAAATCAACAAATGATTTAATTTTATGAAAATCAATATTCCCTATTAATTCTTCTACTTCTGACAAAGATATATTCTTATCTAAAGTAGCTACCTGTCCTAAAATAGATTCAGAATCTCTCATCCCTCCTCTAGCATTTAGGGCAATTAATTTTAAAGCTTCTTTATCGTATTTTATATCCTCTTCTTTGCAAATATGTTCCAATCTTTCAATCAGCTGATCTAAGATTATTCTTTTAAAATCAAATCTCTGTACCCTAGATAATATAGTAGGAATCATTTTTTCTGGATTAGTGGTAGCCAAAATAAAAATAGCATATTCTGGTGGTTCTTCTAAAACCTTCAATAGTGCATTACAAGCAGCATCAGTTAGCTGATGGGCTTCATCAATAATAAACACCTTATACTTACTCTTTAAGGGTTGAATTTTAATGTTATCTTTTAAATTTCTTACTTCTTCAATCCCCCTATTAGATGCAGCATCCATCTCTATAACATCAAAAGAAGATCCGGCATTAATATCTTTGCAAGATTCGCATTCATTACATGGTTCAAAATCTTTTCCTTTTCTATTAAGGCAGTTAATGGCTTTGGCAAATACCCTAGCTGCTGATGTCTTTCCTGTTCCCCTAGGGCCAGAAAAAAGATAAGCATGCGCTACTTTATTATCAGTAATAGCATTAGCTAAAATATGTACTATGGAATCTTGTCCCACAATATCTTTAAAAGTCTTTGGTCTGTATTTTCTATAAAATACTTGTTGTGCCATACTAATATTTTAGCATTTTATTCTTAACATAATAGACATATCTTCCCTTCCCTCCTATTTGAACAATTTTCCCTTCATCCTCCAATAATTGCAAATAGTTAGTAGCTGTACTATCTGATACGCTACATATCTTCTCTACATCATCATTAGTAACCATTTCGTGGTTATCCAAGTAATGCATAATTTTCTGTTTCTTTAATTCTAATTCTGAAACTCCAGGAACATTAATATTCCTTTCTCCAGAATATCTTTTAGCTACTGACTCTACTAAATCAGTTAATCTTTCATTTTCTTTCTTCAATTTACCCAATCCTTGATTGTTTTTATAAACAATCAATAGTACTATACATATTAATGCTAAAAAGATTAGAAGTGAGGTAGTCATGATTGAAAGATTAATTTATTAAAGTCTAGTGTTTTAAAACGTTAGGGATCAAAGCCATTTGTCTAGCTCTTTTTACAGCGCTAGCTAATTTTCTCTGATGTGTAGCACAAACTAAAGTTTTTCTTCTAGGTAAAATTCTGTATTGGCTAGATAGAAAATTTCTTAATAACTCTACATTTTTGTAATCAATTTCGTCAATATTCTTTTGACAAAAAAAACATTGTTTCATATTTCTTAATTTATTTAATTTTTATTTAATTTATTTCGCTTTATTAATATCTGCGATATCTGTTTCATACTTCTTGGCAATTGCCATAACATTATCTCCATAAAACCTATAAGCTGTATTGGTTGATCCGGAGAAATA
>Ga0074198_1001553_pt1 | contig 14773 bp, 10 predicted proteins | sample EPASupsiteSAE323_FD_64527 | JGI IMG/M metagenome (GOLD analysis project Ga0074198, IMG submission 64527) | Bioremediated contaminated groundwater from EPA Superfund site, New Mexico - Sample SAE3-23 | ecosystem: Environmental > Aquatic > Deep subsurface > Groundwater > Contaminated ...
CGCCTGGTTCAGAAGCCGCGGATGCGATAGGAGCGCCAAAAATATTAACCAGCAAGCATAAAGCAATTAATAAATTAATAAAACGAGTTTTTGTGTTACTAAACTTTATCATAATAAATCACCCTTAATGAAAATAAAAAGCTGCAAAATTAACGTTTTTAAAAATAATGTTTTTTTATTTAACACAATAATTATAAACGATCAAAGAGGTTTTTTCAAGTGCTGATATAAATTTAATAGAAAGACAATAGCTCTTTTCAAATTCCTCTCATTCTCGCCACGAACTCACCAGGCGTCATTCCCATAAAAAGCTTAAATTCGTGAATAAAATGAGGCTGATCGTAATAACCGCTCTCATATATTAAATCGGTTATTTCATTTCCGTCTTTTTCGATAAGGCCCCTCATTGCGTGTTGAAATCTTAAAATAACGGCCAATTCGCGAGGAGAAACGCCTATGCATTTTTTAAATTGCCGGTATACGTTTTTAGAGCCAAGATTATAAATTTCAGAAAGTTTTTTATAGTCAAAGCGGTTTTTTGAAACAAGATAATTCATTACCGATTTTATTATTTCCGGTATGACAACGTTACTTTTTTTAAAAAGAGTTTGAAGAGTTTCGTCTATTTTCATAATTCTTTCTTCCGGAATACGACATTCGCTTATACATTCGAAAATAATCTTCGCGATTCGGCCGGCGACGCTATCAAAATTTTCTAGTTTTCCGAAAAAATCCGACGCATTGATTCCCGATAGGCAAAAAAATCCGCCTGGCGTAAATTTTATGGCGAGGACATCCACCCGCCCTAAAAGAATATTTTTATAGCATTGCCTCGATGTCCCTAAAATCTTTGAGCCGCTTATCAAATCGTCTTCACCGAAATTAAACATTATGGTAAAAGAGCCATCAGGAAGTATGGTATGTCCGACGGGGCTCAGAAGCGGCGAAGTGGTTTTAAGATGCCAGTAATAATCGACAAAACCTCGTAAAGCTTCTGACGGCAGATATTTATTGAACGTAAAAGCGTCATCGACATGAGCGGCGGCTTTAAAAGCGCTGCCCGTTTCAGACGGCTTTATTTTCTTCGGCATTTTTTTTTCCATTGCTTTTATTTTACAGCATTAAGCTTATTATGTCAATTAATATGCCTTCAAAAACCTTATTAGACCGCAAAACCGTTTTTTTTATTTTTCGCCGGTTCCTACTGAAACATCTTAATTGACAAAGCATATAATTTCACTTACAATTGAGTGAAAATGGTTTTTATGTAAGAATTTCAAGCATTTAATAAGAAAGGGGTGCCATTTATGCGTTTATCTCCAAAGGTTCAAAATGCCATAAATAACCTGATACTGCTCATGGTTATATGCGCAACGTTTTCATTGGGTATTTCTACGATGATTCCCGGCTGCGCGTTTGCGCAAGGCCAGCCTGTTATAAAAATAAGAGTCGACGAGGCCGTACCGAATTTTAATCTTCCGGCATTTAACAAAGCAAACGTAAAGAACCTTATAGGCCGCATTGCGACTATGAAACAGCAAATTGAAAGCACTCTTTCACTCGAAGGAAAATCGCCCGAAAAAATCGCGCTCAGCTCCGAAGTTATAGCATGCGATCTTATAGCCGAATGGCTTCAAAAAATATCCGCCGGCTTCGATCAGCCGTCTATCGATATGATGCAGCTTGAAAAATCATATCTTTTAGTCATGCGCATCTGGTATTCGCTCGATGCGTTCATACAAATCTGGCCGAAAGCGACGACAGCTCAAATAGTGGCGTTTTGCCTGCGCACCGCCGCAATATTGGCCGCCGCTCCTCTTGCAGTCAAAATTCCGGCGGCAGATCCCGATTCGTTAATCGGGCTTCCAAACGCTCAGCTAGAAGCGCCTTTTCTTTACAATAGCGGCAAAAAACGTCTCTCCGCAGAAGAAATGGCGAAAATGACCCACCGCGAAGTTTCAAAACTAGAGCCACTCGAAGAAAGCAACGTTTATAGAGCGAACAATACTTATTCGCCTGAAATTTATAAGGCTTTTGAAAGAGAGATCGAAGATCTGCTAAAGGCATGCCCACAGGGAAATCCTGATTTCTCGCTCGAAGAAGCGAAAAAATGCTTTACATTCGATCACTTCCTCACTTCCGGCTCACATCCGAAAATATCAGTAGAAGATAAATTCGGTTTTAAGTGGAAAGTGAAATTCGGCGAAGAAATGCATACCGAATTATTCATCACAAGGCTATATATAATTCTGGGCGGCAGATATGCCGATTTAAAATACCATATTCCGGCCGGGAGCGTTCCACTGGTACTCGAACCGCCGTCGGAACAGCAATCGAATAAAAACGCCATTTCTTATTTTTATCAGATGCAAGAAATATATGAACAGAAAAAATCGCCGGACGTTCCAATGCAATTTCGAGTAAGCGACTGGCTGCTTCCCCAAAATATAATAAAGGACGAACAGGGTAGAATCCTCGGCAATGGAATCGTCGATGAGGAATTCCGCAAAAAATATAAAATCAAAAAGAAATACCTGGGTTCATATTACTTATACTTTAAAGAATCAACCATGTCGTTCGCACCGCCTATAGCCAAAAAACTTGGGGCCGCAGCTTTTTCAGGATTGGGCGCAACGATGAGCCGCGCCGCCCGAAGCTCCATAATATTCAATCTTTTCCTTCTGGGTTTAGACGCTAAAGATGAAAATTGCCAGCTGGTGTTGTTATATAACCCTCAGACCGGACGTTACGATAAGCCGATCGAATATCAATCAGACCTCGGTTGCATTCTTGGCAGCCCCACGACAGCCGGAGAAATAAACTCGGTCGATTGGGAATGGCTGGTTCCGCTTCCCGGTTTTCTCGGATTCAATGTTAAAACAATGTATTATCCTGGCGCATGGAAAAAAGCGAGCTTTGCAGACGCCATGTGGATGGCCAGAAAAATCGCATCGCTCGATTTAAAAACCTTTGAATGGACTATTTCCGAAGGCAAATGGGAACCGTTTGTACAATCGCTCATCCTTGAAAAGCTTAAATCAAGACGCAATCAAATGATTAAAATATTCGGATTGGACAAAGAAGGATTCGCAATGATGCCCGTAAATAAAAATCTTACGATAACCGCTCCCGGCACCGATTCTCAACTCGATACCCCTGTTTTAAACGGCATGATCGTTTCGCCGGCAAACTCTTCGATCGTAAGGGAAGCCGAAAAAAATCATCCTGAAGGCATATTTAAAGTTAAAAATCCTTTTATCGACTAATTTTCTTTTTAAAAATTTTAATATTCATCAAAAATCAGGGCGATTGCCCTGATTTTTGATTTTTTACCCCAAGTGTCTTTTTCATACAATACATAACCGCATTTTTTTTGATATAATTTAAGTAGTTGAAGTAATTTGCATGAAATAACGGTGATCGATATTATGAAAAAGCGCAAAAACAATTTTAAGGAAAAAGACAGCAAGTCTTTTTCATCGATTTCAAATATAATTGTAATTATTGCATGTCTTGCAATATTGGCGCTTATAATCAGCTTGCTTTTTACAAACATAAAAAAAGTCAACGAACGCAATCAGGCCGGCAAGCAAACCCCCATTATTGATCAAAACGCCACTCAAGCTAAAGAATCTTTTAAAAATCAGGGTTCTACAGACGCACAATCGTTTTCTACAGCCGATTCTCCCGTGCGCGGAATTATAACCAAAAACAAATTATCTCACGTCAAGTTAGTCAGAAACCTAAAAAAATTCGTCTGGGATGAAAGCGACTACTACAAAGCTCACTTAAAAAAAATAGAGTACAGCAAACAGTCTGCAAGCGATATTTTTTTCAGGAACAAAATCATGCCCCTTATTGAACATCATTCTTATAATTCCAAAATCGCAGATTGGATTTCCGAAACATCGAACAACGAAGAAATGAAAAAAGCCTCCGAATTAATTTCTTCGGGAAACTACCGCGATGCGGCGGCAAAACTCGAAAAAATAAGTTCAAATAATCCGAATTTATACGAAAGCGCTACAGCCCTTTCTCAATTAACATCAATTTATAGGGCAAAAGGCGATTCTGCCAACGAGCAATCAGCCACCGGAAGACTTGCCGCAACGGCGTCAAAGATGTTTTTTTCGCTCAACAAGCCGGATAATCCCAAAGACCAGTCAGATCAAAATAAGCTTCAGAACATAGTCGATAAAATCTTCTTTAAAACCAACACTAAATTACAAGATGGCAAATAATCCGATTCGGGAGTGATTAACTTGAAAAAGCAAAGCGGCCATATTTTCATACCGATAGCCCTTACTATCGTATTCATATTATCCATATGCACGTTTACCTGGATGCAAAACCGCGTCAATCAAAACGCGATGATGTTCAGGATTTCTAACATCGAAAAATCCAGGCAATTGGCCGAATCCGCCATTGAAATAGCTAATTATAAAATAAGAAAAGACGCTAATGAAGTCCCCGGCATGACTACCGATCTTGCCTCTTATTTTAAGGAAATAGTGCAGACGTTCGAAAAAGGCGGCACGGGAATTAAGTCGTGGGCTTTTAAAGCGCGTATCCCGGCGCTTGTCGTCAACACGACCGCAAGCACTATGGACCCTTCCGCAACGGGCACGCTCACTCTTACCGTCGACGGCGTGCTTAAAAATTTTTCTAAAAACAAATGTGAAAACGGCGACTGGAGCTCGGAAACACTCAAGCTTGACGGTTCCGCTGATGATTTCGGATTGAAGAAATTAATCGAAGAAATAGGCGGAGACGCTTCCAAAACAAAAATTTCATGCACCATTAAAATTAAAGACATGAGGCCGATAGTCAGCGACAAAGGCCTCGTTCTATGGAAAAGCGCCGAAGTGACGCTTGATAAGCTTAAAGAAAAAGTGCAAAAAGCCTTAACAAAGCCTCTTTCTAAATTTCTCGACAAGAAAGTCAATATCGAAATAAATATCCTTGAAATAATAGCCAAAGTCATAGCAAAATCATGTGAAATAAAAATAAAAGGCGTAAAAGTTCTCGACGCGGAAAAAATCCTTAAATTAAAAGACGGAATTAAACCGGACGCGATTATTAAATTCTTCTGCCAGGGCAGCGACGGCTTATTTAAAGAAGGCGAGCTCGGCGCCGTAAAACTCGACACTTCCGCATTGATGGAAAAACTTATAAAACCGGTTTTAAAAAAACCCATAAGCTGGCTTTTCGATTTTCTTGAAAGCGGCCTTGACACCCTATTCGCCGAAATAAAAATCGACGGCGTAATTGAAAAACTCGCGACAGTTCATTACGATTGCCTGGCCGAATATTATCCGGCAGGCTCGGCATTTCCGGTTTCAACAAGAATAGAGGCCACGCGCGATCTTAAGGTCGTAGATATCGGCTGCGCGCCGGAACCTCTGCATTCGTTTTTCTGGTTAAATGAAGAAGATAAAAAATATCCGCCGGAAGACTGGGGAAGAACCGGCGCCTCTTCTTCGGCAAGCGCAGGTTTCGGTGGAGTTTTCAGAATAAACAACCTCAATCTTGACCCCACTTATTCAGGCAAATTCAGCATATCTCAAATATTCGACTTTTTTAACGGCATATTAAGCGGCGAAATAATAAGATTTCCTGGAAAATGCTATATCGGCGGAAGCGGGCCGCACGAGCTCCCGACCGGTATAAACGATTTTTTGCTCGTTTATCCGGAACATCTCCCGCCGTTCTCGCTTCTTGACAACCCTGGATTTTTAGACGGAATATACCTTCCGTCGCAATTAATGAGCGACATATTCGACACGCTTAAAAGAATAGCCATTCCGGCAGGAAAAACCGGGAAGAAAGTTAACCTGCCGATTCCATTCGTTTTAGACGCCACCATCTGGTTTCCGAATGTACCGATGCCGCCCATGGGAATGGTAGGAATGGTAGACATGTTGTTTATAGTGGTCCCTGAAATGATTATGAAGAAAAACTTCACGGAAAAGGCAAAAACTCAATTATTCGGCGAATTCGCCCTTTCGCCCACGCTGAACGGAAAAGTGGACGGAAACGTTAAAAAAATATTTCTCAAGAATATGGGTGTAGGCTTTACCGTTCCGACGCCATTTTTCGGGGCGCCTGTCGGGCTCGGCGCATATTCATACATGGAACAAAAAAAGCCTTATACATATAGCTTCATCGAAAAAATTTATGAAGACGACGAGGCGCCGGAACCGGCCGATGAAATAGCTAATCTTTACGAAAAAGACCAATATGAAAAGAAGGCTTCGTACGTTTATGAAAACGGCGAAGAATTCCTTAACGACTCGACGACAGTCGACTCGAATAATCAGCGAAAAATCGACGGCGTGACTTTTATAAAAGGCGATCTGGAACTAAGCGGCGATAATCCTTTTTTCGGCAGCGGATTGCTTGTCGTCGATGGAGACCTGAAACTTAAAAAATGCAATATTATTCACGAATATATAAAAAAAGACGAAACGGGAACCACGCGGACGGTTCCATTCGGAATCATCTGTTTTAAAAAAGTAATAATGGAAGGCAATTGTAACATACGATCTTCCGTATACGCCGAAGAAGGAATTGAAATAAACGGCGGAAGTATCGACGGCATGTGCAATATTTTCGGTAACCTTGTTTGCAAAGCTTTCGATCCTAAAATGATCGGCGGCAACCTCACCGTCTGGTACACGCCCGAAGTCACTTCATCTTCGCTTTTAAGCTTGATCCCCGGCGTCGGAAGATTCATCCCCGACAGATACCGTGTTATTCTGTCCAAACGCTTCAGCACATTCAAGGTGGTGGCTTTACAATGAAACGCTTAAACCAGGCCATAAAAAAAAGCAAGAAAATCGTATCTATTCGTTTTAATCGATGCCGTTGCCAAAAGGGCTCCTTTTATGTCGAATTGCTCGTCGCCATATTCATACTTTCACTCGCGTTAATGCCGCTATCGAACCTTTTTCAGACGTCGAAGGCATACACCGTAAATACGGCGGATATTCAGCTCGCGCTGAGGCTGACGCAGGAGAAAATAGATGAGTACCGCGCGGTTTCATACGCCGAATTGAAAAATCTCATGCAGGGCGCATCGGAAATAGTTTGCGAAAACGGTCCGATTAAAGATCAAACCCCCGCTTATTCATCCGGAGGCTACGACGCGGATATATTAAAAATGGCGGTAAATTTTAAAAGAAAAGTGAGCATCCGCTATTTATCGTCAGCCTCCCAGATCGACCGTGAAAAAATATCGATTTTTGTTCAGGTCTGGTGGCACCAGGACGCCAATCCAAAGCCGGGCAACGAACAACGGTATGTCGAAGTAGCGACGGTCGTATGCAACGATTTTGTTTTTTAATTTTTATATTATCAAGATATGAGGTGAAATTATGAACAAGCTTATAATTAATAAACGGCAAGGTTTTACCATGATTGAAATGCTTTCGGCGCTGGTTATATTCGTAATATTCATAGGCTCTATATGGCCGCTTTTTTCAACATTTCACAAAACTACCGTAACATTTATCAGCCAGACCGAAATGGATAATTCCATCAACATTTTCCTTGAAACCTTCGGAATCGACGTAAAATCGGCGGTATGCCCCGACGATGAAAAAGGGCTCAACGGAATAGTCATTCCGAACCCGAACCTCATAATAATACAAAGATACGCAGCGGCAGCTAAGTCAGATAAACCGCAGGACGCGAACGTAATATCGATAAAAGACCAACTGGCGCTCGAACAAATTGAATATCAACGCAACGCCGCGCTTATTACGCGGAGCGTCAAAAAAATGAATTTCGACGGCAAAAAATTCGCGGTCGAAAGCCAGGCAAGCTCATCGAAAACATTTAAAAATATTAAAGAAATCAAGTGGGAGAGAATAAATTTCGACATAGCGCTTCGCGATAGAAGCAATGAAAAATATTTCACTCAAATAAGAAATTATTTTGAAAAAATCGACCCGGACAGAAAGCATACGTTCGGCGTGGAAATAGTGGCTAAAAACTCTATTAAAAACCCGGCTACCGGAACGGAACTGCTGAATGTAAAACAAACCGCGTTTTATGTAAGAGACGAAATAGCGTTTAAAGAGCAGCCCAAATGGAGCGCCAATTCAATTGAAGATATCAAAACGCTCGAATTTAGTTTAAGCGGCAAACAGGAACTTGAAAACGGCCTTTCAAAAATGGTTTTAGACTGGCTCGACTCGAACATGGTCGAGGCCATAGTTAATAATACGAAAAAACAGATAAAAGAAATAATCTTATCATGCCTTGCCCAAAAAATTAAAGAAAATCAAAAAAACATCATAGCGGAATGCGATCAATATGTTACGAATAATTTATTTGAATTTAAAGAAATGTATTACGATTATAAAAAAGATGAAATAGAAAATAAAAAAGGCGTCAAAAAAAATGATGAATGTGAAAATGTCGTCGCTGCGATAGCATCGTTCGCCAAATGGCCGGATAGCGATAAAACCTCGGAATTTAAAAAAATGATTTCAGCGCCGCCCGAATCAGGCCAATATACCAAAGAAAAAGTGGAAGACCTGCTAAAAACCGAATATAAAAATTTCGTTAAATATAAAAAATATCTGCCCGGCATAGAATCGTTCTCAACATCAGAAACCGAAATTCCAACTCCAGTAGCGCCCGATCCTATGATGGGCGGAATGGATATGAGCGCTATGCTTCTCACCGATTGCAGCCGTATTTTAAAAGAAAAACTTGGCAGCCAGGAAAAAATAGAAGAAGGCCTCACTAAATTTAAAGGGTTTATGGTAACATCATGTATTACGACGCTAAAATCGGGAAGCGATTTCAGCCATTTCTTCGGTTCGGAAGCAAACCCGCTTCTCGATAAAATAATTTTCAGCGCGCCGGCGGAAGATGGAAGCAAATCAATAGAAGGCAGGGTCCAGAGTTTTATAGAAGAAACCAAGAAAAATTGGACTTTTAATACGCTAAAAGAAAAGCTCAACGATTCTTCTTTATTTTCTGAAGACACTAAAGGTAATGCAACCAAATTCGTCGCCGAAATGGAAGCGAAATGTTTTTCGAAAGAAGCGCTCACTGCGATAAAACAAGAAGTTTTAACCGAATTAAACGCCGGTTTTGATTTCAGCATAGAAGAAATGAATAAAAAAATAAAGGAGAAAAGCGGCGCAATCGATCTTTTTTCGATAATAAGCCAGGTTTTAGGGCTGGGCGGCAATGTCGAAAAAACTCTTGGCTCTAAAGAAAACGCTAAAAAAACTGGCGAAGACAGCCTGGGGAACAATATGGGAGAAGTTCCCGCGGCCGTTGTTTTAAGTCAGATGACGTCGCTGGTTTCCGATATTCTCGACGGCAAATTGCCATCGGGTGAAGAAAATGCCATTTCATACGACGAAACTAAAGATTATATTAAAAAACTCTGCGACACATATGCGCTTAAAAGACCCGATTTAAATTAGCACGCCGCTATATAAGCCGATAAATATCAGCAAAATTATATATTTTATTGACAATAAAAAATGCGCTGTGTTAAAATAATCATCAGACTTTTTAGTGAATGGTACATAAATGTCATATAAAAATAAAACTTTTAATACGGCGCCTGTTCTAGCCATTATTTTATTGTCGGCGGTCTCATTTTTCGCTTTCGGCTGCAACGAGAACGGCACGTCTGATAATTTTTTCGGAAAAAAAACTTCGGACACCCAGAAAACCACAGTTAAATCATGGAAGCTTGTAGGCGATACCGATTTTTTATTCAAGCCGGCGCAATCGCCTATTTTATTTTTTAATTATTTAATCCCTTACGCTTCGTTTATTGATATGAAACCCGGTGTAGATAATAAAGTCAGCGTAATTTACTTCGACGGCTTCATCTGGAAAGAAGTTAAAACGCGCGGCGCAAGCTTTACGCCTGCCAGCCTCCATTCGTTCAACATATATAAAAACACGCTTTACATCGCCTATACCGAATCAACCGAAGAAAATAAAATCAGCGTAATAGGTTTTATCGGCAACGAATGGCAATATATCGGAAAGCAAGCGTTCAGTCATAAAAAAGCATCCGGGCTCGACTTTGAAATTTCCAACTACTCCAACGACAAATTTTACGTAGCTTATTCGAACGGCGACGACTTTGACAGGCCGTACGTCTGGCGCCGCTATGGCGAAGATTGGAAACAACTCGGCGCGGGCGCGGCGTCTTCGTCGAGCGTCAAAAATATCAAACTCGAAATTTACAACGACACGCCTTATATAGCTTACATAGATATAAACGCGGCCAAGCGCGTAAGCGTTTTAAAATATAATGGCGCAAGCGATGCTTTCGAGGCCCTCGGATCGCTTACATTCACGACTCCCGGCGCCGATTATCTCGACTTTAAATTCATCGACGGAACAGCTTACATAGCCTTTTCGGACGCCATGAACAATTCGAAAGCAAGGGTAATGAAATATAATGGCACGAGCTGGGAAAGTATAGACAGCGCAGGCGTGTCAGGCGGCCCGGCGTCGTGCTGCGCGCTTTGCGACTACAATGGGACATTATATATCGCCTTTCGCGATTTTACCAAAGAAGGGCGCGCCACGGTAATGAAATATGAAAATAAAAGCTGGGCGCTCGTAGGATTACAGGCCTTTACAAATTCCGATATAAAAGACATCAATCTAAAAATATGCCAGGACGTGCCATATATCGCTTTTATCGATAAAAGCGATAGCGACAAACTTGTCGTAATGAAATATGAATAAAAATCTTTTTTACACCTTTCTTTCACAATAAATGCAAATTTATTAATTTTTTTTCTTCACTTTCCATAAATAAAAAAAATCAAAATCCGATAGGTTCCATAGGAATAGTTTATTCTGTAAATTTATTTCCAATCGTAGCGTACATCAGGAGGTGATTTATGTTTTTATCAAAAATGGCGGCCGGAAATACTACGTCCGCCGAACAAGCTAAGTTGGAGCCATACAGGGCCGCAAACGCGGCTAAGTATGAAAAGAGCTTTTTTGAAGTGCTGACTTCAAAAATCGATCTGGCATCCGATCGCACTTATCTGGCAAGCGAAACGCAGGAACTGTCAAACAACAAGCCCGGCACTTTATCATTAAGCAATTTCAAATTCGAAGTAAAATCGAATCTCGAAAATTTGAACAAAAACCCCTTATTAATTTCGGGAAACGATTTTAGCTTAAATGAAGAAAGCGCCGAAAGTTACAAACCACTTACAAACAATAATGCCGACGCCTCTAGCGTTAACGAAACCGAATCTTGTGAAAAAAATGAAAGCAACGATGGGCGCGAAGAAGAACTCGAAGAAATTGAAGAAAAAGCCCGCGAGCTCGAAAAATATTTAACGGAAGCTTTTCAGGGCAAATTAGAAGTTAAGATCATCCCCAAAAATTCAACTGATAAAAATAACGAAGGCTTAACGCTTAAATTAAAAGATTCAAACAACGAAACGGCTTTAAAAAAGTTTTTTTCTAAAGTCGAAGCAATTTTAAAAAAACAATTTCCAAAAATAAATTTATCTAACTTTAACATCGAAATGGCAAAATTAAACGTCGGCCCGCAAGAAATCGCTTCGCCCGACCTAACGACATCGCTTACGTCTAAAAGCGCTTCTGCCATGAAAACTTCAGCTATTTTTTCATCTGAAAACTCTATAAAAGCTTCCGCTGGTGGAACTAAATTGAAAAAAGACAGCAGCGGCTCCGAAAACAAATCTTTTGGCGCGCAAATAACCGGCGATCAATCTAAAAATTTAGCCGCGCTGAAAACCGAAAATGCCGGAAACGTTAAAAAGCTCGATCAACTGCTCGTTATCGAACAGGTCAAAAACCATCTTAACGATTCCAAACTTAATTCTCAAACCGGCTCTTATTCACTAAAAATGGTTTTAAAGCCGGAAGCGCTAGGCAGCATTAATCTTGAAATGGTTTTAAAAGACGGGCAGCTAAGCGCTAAATTCAACGCCGAAAACGCGAGTACGGTTGAAATTTTAATGGCATCCGCGGAGCAGCTTAAAGAAATGCTCGGCGAAAAAGGGATAAAAGTGGCGAATATCGAATTCAGCCAGCAGGCTTATAATTTCGATTCATCTTCGCAGGAGCGTTCCGGCGGAAGGCATGAACGCGGCAACAGCGGTTCTCGAAACGATTCCGCTAACGACGATTCGCAAACATCCGAAATATCTTTAATGGCCGAATCACGGGATATAAACGGAAACGTTTATGTCTTAAGCGATAAAACCGTAAACGTAAGAATTTAATCGGGGAGGAATAAATATGGCATCGACAGTTTCTTCAGACAACAACATAGTAAGCGATCTTACAAATAAATATAAAAATAGCACAACCACTGCCGCTAAAAGCAATCTGGGAAAAGACGATTTCCTTAAACTTTTAATCGCGGAATTAAAATATCAGGACCCGACCAAGCCTGTTGAAAACAAAGAGTTTATATCGCAGCAGGCGACATTTTCAAGTCTCGAACAAATGACGAATTTAAACTCTTCTTTCACTTCGTTTTTAACCAGCCAAACGACGGGCCAGAAAATGAACGCGGTAAGCATGATAGGCAAGAATGTCGAAACATCAACTGCTACCGATGATACCGCAACATCTCTTATAAAGGGTAAAGTTACGGCGCTTAAATTCGAAGGCTCGGATTGCGTCTTTACCATAGACGGCAAATATAACGTTAAAATGGATGAAATAACCTCCGTAGGTGCATAAGGGCGGTGGAACGCTATGGCAGATATCAATACCATCGGAAATATAAGCCTGACATACAAGCCTGTCCAATCTTACGATGCGTTAAAACCGCTTGCAAAAAGCGATAGCGCGTCGATTAGAAAAACCGGAACAAGCTTGGTCAACGGCTCGAATTCTAAAAATTTCAGCCAGGTGATTTCCGAAACGATAGCGCGTCAATCGGAACTTAATTTTTCGGCGCATTCATTAAAAAGAATGCAAAGCCGTGGAATAACGCTCAACTTAAACGACCACGAACGGCTTTTAAAAGCCCAGGAAAAACTCGCAGAAAAAGGCGCAACCGAATCGCTTGTAATGCTCGATGATAAAGCGTTCGTGCTTTCGGTAAAAAATAAAACCGTAATCACCGCTCTAGACAAAAGCGAAATGAAGCAAAACGTATTCACCAATATTGACAGTGCGGTTATAGCATAAAAGGCCGGCCCGACTTTATAAAAAATAGGAGGCCTGACGCTTCTTTGACCGACTGAGAAGAAGCGGCGCACTATCATTAGGTAATGCTTGAATTTAAAGGGAGGGTAAGTTCTTATGATGAGAACTTTTAGTTCCGGCGTTCTTGGGCTTCAAGCCTATCAAACGCAGATGGACGTAATTTCCAATAACATAGCCAACGCAACCACTAACGGTTATAAAAAAGGGCGCGTTCTTTTCGAAAGCGTGCTCAGCCAGACGATGTCCGGCGGAGCTGCGCCCACCTCCACCTCCGGCGGAATAAATCCGATGCAAATCGGCCTGGGTTCAAGGGTCGGCACCATAGATAACATATTTACGCAGGGAACGACCCAGGAAACCGGACGCGATATAGACATGATGATCCAGGGCGAAGGGTTTTTCGTAACATCCGACGCAAACGGCACATATTACACCCGTAACGGCGCGTTCGATCTGGATTCGCAGCTCAATCTCATTCACTCGGTTTCTTCAACCAAAGCAAAAGGATGGCTTGCGACAGAAGACGCGGCTTCCAAAAATCTCAGCATCGACGCAACCAAGCCTACAGAAACGCTTAACTTTACTAAATTTCAAAAATTAGCGGCCGCCTCCACCACGCTGGTGGAATTCGCGTCGAATCTTCAAATGTCGGCTACCGAACGCAGCATGCCGACGGAGCGCACGCTTAGCTTTTATGATGATAAAGGAACGCTTCAAAACTTGAAAGTATCATTTAGCAAGCTTGATAAAAACACGTGGAACTGGACCGCATACGACGACACGGAAGGCCAGGTGGGTTCTGGTTCCATAAAATTCGATGAAAACGGCAAGATCATCGAAGCGACGGGCGGGCCTGAAATAAGCTTCGATCCGGACGGCAAAACCGGAACGCCGCCATCTTTAAAATTACAGGAATCCAACAGCGCCGGCATCACTTCCGCCACGCTAAAATCTCTCAGCGCATCGACATACAGCATGAATTTCGCGCTCAGCAAAGGCGGCGTTACATTAAGCGATCCAAGCGCTAAATTAAGCGAGCTCTACGACGCCACGAACGCCAACGCAAGCGCGCAATTCGATTTAAGAAACCTCGACGGCGACGAATCGCTTATAGTTTCGGGAACGGATGGAGACGGAAGCGCCGTTACAGACAAGGAAATTAAACTTACCGCGAACATGAGCGTCAACGATCTTATAACCGAGCTTAAAACAGTTTTCCCTAATTCATTACCGCAATTTAACGCAACCACCGGAAAAATAGAGCTCGTCGACGCTTCAGCGGGATCCGGCAACGCGCTCGGAAATATCAAAATGAATTTCGTAAACCCGAACAACGCTACAAGCGCGGTTAAATTTCCCGGATTAACGACGAGCACAACGGCAACCGCCGCCCAGGCCGGCGGATTCACTCAAACGCTCGCCGGAGCGGGAAGCGTAAAATCGGGCGTCCACTCATTAAGCGTATCGAAAGTATCGCCGACGCCGGCAACAATAACAGGCGTTAAAACAGGACTTTCGCGTTTCACGACCTTCGCCTCGCTAGACATCGGAGATACGAGCAACTTTCAAATAT
>Ga0074198_1001554_pt1 | contig 14757 bp, 14 predicted proteins | sample EPASupsiteSAE323_FD_64527 | JGI IMG/M metagenome (GOLD analysis project Ga0074198, IMG submission 64527) | Bioremediated contaminated groundwater from EPA Superfund site, New Mexico - Sample SAE3-23 | ecosystem: Environmental > Aquatic > Deep subsurface > Groundwater > Contaminated ...
CAGCAAAAAGAAAAGTAGTGAAACTAAGATAAAGAAAGAAAATGTAAGATCAGGGTAGCAAGATTCAAGCCTAACAATCGCTTCGACGCTGACTCGCTCTTTGTCATCATTCTTGCTGGCGGCGCGGTGAGAAGAGAATGTGAGAAGTGGCGTTTGAGAGGCAAGAATGACGCCAACCTGGCAGTAGCCAGGGCGAGCTCGCAGGTCAAGCGTATGTTCTACGGACGAACAATTTATCTTGACAAGTATCCTCTATGGTGAGACTATTCTTGTGCCTTCGGAAAGCGTCCGAAGGGGTTTTTATTAACTTTGCAAGGGAACTTGCGAAGTCAACCGTGTTCATCCACAAGGTGTTCATAGGTGTGCCTCCTTCAGTATACCATATAAGTATTAGAGGCTTGCAGCCGCATGATTCAGCTAAAATGCTCGTGGCGCTTCTCCTTGGAGAACCGATAGCTGCTAGTCGGGTCCACGGGCATTGCTTTTTTTAAACAACATGAAAACAATATATAAATACAAATCATATGCGCATTTTGATTCAAAGAAATCATCAATTCCATGGGAAAGTTATATTGAAGACCCTTCTAACATTATTAAGCATGGATTCTACCCGTTTGTGCATTTTGTTTTAAAATCCTGGAAATACGACAATGAGGCAGGAGATACAAAAACAAAACCAAGAGATATTAATTATTCATCACATATTGATAGATATATTTATGAATACTACAATAGCAAATTGAATGAGAAATACAATCAATATGCTAAGTGCCATGGAATTAATAAGTGTTCCGTAGCCTATAGGAATAATTTGCATCAGAATAATATTACTATTGCGAAAGAAATATTTAGTCATATCTCTCAAAATGGTGATGCATTTATTATTGTATCTGATTTTTCAAAGTACTTCGACAAAATTGATCACGCATATTTGAAGACGCAACTTCAAACCGTTTTATGTGCTGAGAGATTATCAGATGATTGGTTTAAAGTATTTAAGAGCATTTCTAGATATTCCTATATTGATTTAGAAAAAATAGCAGAACAACAGAATCTGAGTTTGAGCGAATTACGAAGAAAGCAGCAATTATGTAACAAGGAAGAATTTAAAGAAATAAAGAAGCATATAAAGACAAATATTGATGGCTACGGCATTCCTCAAGGGTCTTCGATAAGTGCAACATTGGCAAATATTAATCTGATACATTACGATGAAGATATTAACAATTATGTTACTGCCAGAAATGGTATTTATCGTCGATACTGCGATGATGTTATTGTAGTGCTACCAATAAGGTATAGAGCTGATTTTTTACAATTCTATAACGAGGAAAATAAAACAATTCCTGGTCTTCTTGTAAATCAAGATAAAATAAAAAACTACAACTATATTTCTTCTATTATTAGAGCAATGGATGGAAAGCCTTCTTGGCTTAGGTATTTGGGATTTGAGTTTAGTGGAAGAGAAATTAGAATTAGAGAAGGAACTGTAACTTCCTTTTACTTAAAAGGATATAGGTCGATAAAAAAAATAAGGCAGTTGAGTAAAAAATACGGCCGAAATGCATATAGAGCAAAATTCTATAGGACATTTACGCATCTTGGAAAAAGAAAAAGCAAAATATGCCAAGGGAATTTCCTGTCATATGTTGATAGATGTGCACATATTATGAACGAGCCTAGAATAAAAAAGCAAGCTAGGAATCATTGGAGAAATTTCCATAAAAAACTAAATGCGCCGTAGAACAATCGCTTCAACCTGACTCAATGTCCTGTTATGATTCCTGCTTAAATCATCATGCAGGAATCACGCCAGGGCATTTCGCAGGTTAAGCGTATGTTAGGTTGACGCCTTCGGCGCAAGGGGAATCATGAATGCTTTCGACTTCGATAAAGAATCATTCGACAAGATAGCCTTAACATATGAGGAATGTAGACCGGGTTATGGTAAAGAAGTATACAACTATATTGATTCCATAAAGCCATATTCAAGTAGCTCACTTATACTTGAAGTTGGAGCTGGGTCCGGCATAGCAACAAAAGAGATTACAGATAAATGGAATTCTAGAATAACAGCACTGGAACCAGGGGGAAACCTAAGATCGATAGCCGAAACAAGGCTAAAAAATAATCAAAATGTTGAAATAATAGGATCCACATTTGAAAACTATTCTAGTAATGGCTTGAAGTTCGATGGCATCTTTTCAGCAACAGCATTCCATTGGATTGATCCAGAAATTAAATATAAAAAGGCATCTGAACTACTTAAGGATGATGGCCTGCTCGTATTGTATTGGAATAATTATGGAATTAAGGATGGCGAACTAAGCAAATCTATTGAAGAACTGTATGCAAAGTATGGAATGAAAACAGACAACAAGAATGTACATGAAAGGCAAGCCGAGAATATCACAAGAAGAAGAAATGAAATAGAGGATAGCGGCCTATTTCATGTCATCAAACATAACATCTTCAATAACTGGTTCGCATACTCAACGCAACGATATCTGAACCTGCTCAAGACCTTTTCTGATCATTCCAAGAGAAATGTCCCAGACATTGACTCATTCTACCATGAAGTCAGCAAGTTAATCGATTGGAATGATGGAATTATTGATGTAGATATTAAGGTGAATCTGGAAATAGCCGCAAGAACCTAACACTCGCTTCAACTGGACTCAGCTATTGTCACGGTTCTGGCTACTCGCGTCGCTCGTTCATGCCAGAACCGCGCCAATTGCGCCTCGCCAGTTAAGCGTATGTTAGGGCGACGCGCTGACGCGCGCGATGTTTTTTAGAATGTAGATCAGCAATTTGTAAATTTGAAATATTGTCATCTTGATGAATATGAAAAACAAAGGACTAGTCTGATGAAAATACGAAAAGCTAAAGTAGGTGATTATCCGGATATTAAAGAATTAGTAAATGAATTTGGATTTGAATGCGATCTAAAAGTAATGAAAAATCGTCTATCCACGATTCTTGAAAAGGATATTCATAAGGTATTTGTCGCAGAAATTGAGAATAGAGTAATCGGATTTGTCGATTTTGATCATTATGAAGTGGTATATAGTAATCCAGGAATAAATATTACAGGTCTTGTAGTTAATGAAAAACATAGAAATAAAGGTATTGGTTCAGCACTAATAACTGAAGTTGAAAAATACGCAAAACTGAATGGTATGGATTTCATAAGAGTAAATTCAGGATCCCAACGAATTGATGCCCATAGGTTTTATAGGAAAAATGGATATGATAATGAAAAAGATCAAAAGAGATTCTTAAAGCTATTTGATAGATAATAATAAAAGGAAGAAAACCCTAACAATCGCTTCGACCATGACTCGCTCTTTGTCATCATTCTTGCTTGGCGGCGCGGTGAGAAGAGAATGTAAGAGAAGTGGCGTTTGAGAGGCAAGAATGACGCCAACCGCTTCGCGGGCGAGCTCGCAGGTCAAGCGTATGTTATGCGGACCCTTCGGGCGCGATTCATTGGAAATATAGAAATACCTACAGTATTAGTTTTAATGTACTATATTTATTGTGATTAGCTTATATTTTATCCATTGAAGGAATACATGATCTACAGAAAATTGCTAACTGGAATAGAAAAGTATGGTTCTGAAAAGAATGATATATGTCGACAGTTTATTGGAATAGATATTTGTAATATCTCTGAATCAGTAATAATTGCTCCTTGGTGGGAACCAAAGGTATTTGATCCATTCTGGACTGATATAAAATATATGTGTGAATCTGAGTTTGCATCAATAAAAGTATGGAGTATGATAGTAAATAGTAAGGCCGTTACATATATACGAACTGGAATTGGAGCTCCTGTATTAACGGATGTAGTTTTAGCTTTAGGAATTACAAATTGTCATAAGCTACTATTTGTTGGTTCTGTTGGATCATTGGATGAGAAAATCGGTATTGGTGATATAGTGATTCCAGAGTATTCAATTTCGGGAGATGGAGTAAGTAGATATCTAAAAGGTAATAGACTCAAAGAAAATGATGTTTTTGGAGAAAAAATATTTTCTGATAAAGTACTGTTCACAGAACTATGTCGAATCACAGAAAGGGTCGCTACAAATAATGGAACTAAGTATCATATAGGATCTGCTTTTAGTATTGATACCATATTTTCTCAATTTGCATATATTGATGAAATACTTGAAATGGGATGCAATGTAATCGAAATGGAGACTGCAGCAGCCTTTCGTGCTGCAGAGATAGCAGGTATTTCAATGGCTGCTATATTTAGTGTATCTGATAATACAATTACGAAGAAGTCATTACTAAGTGGAAGAACTCAAGAAGAGATGGATTATCGGAGAAAGGTACGAAAAGGAATAATTCCTAAAATTATCTCAGAAATAATATAAGGCTATACAATCTTAAAAAATATTAATCGAAGTATTGTACATAAAATGCTTATAATTTGGAATCGCATAACAACCGCTTCAACCTTACAAATCCTTTGGCACGCAACTTGCAGGAACAACAATGCAAGTTGCGCGCCAAGCCCTACGGGCACGGATTTGAAGGTTAAGCCAATGTTATGTCGACGCCTTCGGCGCGCAAAAATAGTTATTACAGGAAATTTGTAAATGCAAAACTTTCCTAAAAGAACAATACAAAACCAGATAGGATCATCTGGGCAAAGTTATATTCAATTTTTTATTGAGAACAGTCTTAAGTGGGTATATCATCCAATTAATCAAAATAATGATTTCGGAATTGATGGTTATATAGAGGTAATCGATAATGACTGTGCTACAGGAAAGTTAATTGCACTACAAATTAAACATGGAAATTCCTATTTTAAACATAAAAATATAAGTAGTTATACTTATTTTGGTGACGATAAGCATTTGAATTATTATCTAAATAATCGTTGCCCTGTTATTCTGATAATTCTTGATGAATCATTTGGAAAAAAATATTGGCAGTTATTTGATCTTTCATTAACTTCGCCAGAACAAAATGGGTGGTCAATTGAGATCCCTGAGAAAAATGTTCTAGATGGCTATGTTCTTGATATGTGGAAACAATTTGCTGGGCCAATTAGGGATTATAAAGAAGAAATTTCGCATGCTTGGGAAATTGATAAACAATTCTCCGAAGGAGATTTATTTATGTTTCCTGTGACTATGGCGGAAGTTTATTCCTGCTCTTACGATTATTTCTTATCTTTTATAAAACAGCTTTCAAAAAATGAAAAAATGCTATTACGCATGCATTCAACAATTGAACTTTATTTTCCTGACTATCAAAAAGATGAAAGAGAATTATTTGAGATTCCTGAAGTTATAAAATGGTTTGTAAATGCTATTGCAAAAGACATACCGCTTGCATACTTCTTGAGTTTTAGTATAAAGAGTTATAGCTTTTTTATGGTTTCATATTCGCTTAATACTAAAGTAGTGAAAAATATTTCAAAAAAACCAGAAAAAATATTAATTGAGTATAGTAACGAAGCTTTCGATAATGTTCTTTCAACATTATGGGAAAATTTAAATACGTTTTGTGATGAACACCCTGCAGCCGAGATATTAAATAAAGAAATATCAGCTGGAATTCTTAATGTTCTAAGATATCTTTTCCATTTAGAAAATGTAATATCAGAAATGACATAACAACCGCTTCGACCTTGACTCGCTCTTTGTCCTCATTCTTGCGTGAGTGCGCGGTGAGAAGAGAATGTAAGAGAGTGGCGTTTGAGAGGCAAGAATGACGCCAACCGCTTTGCGGGCGAGCTCGCAGGTCAAGCGTATGTTAGGCCGATTGCGATGAAAAACTTGCCGTCTTTACATAAAGTAAAGACAGACGGCGTTTTTCTATCGCAACGAAGCAAAGCAGCAAAAAGAAAAGTAGTGAAACTAAGATAAAGAAAGAAAATGGAAGATCAGGGTAGCAAGATTCAAGCCTAACACTCGCTTCGACGCTGACTCGCTCTTTGTCATCATTCTTGCTGGCGGCGCGGTGAGAAGAGAATGTGAGAAGTGGCGTTTGAGAGGCAAGAATGACGCCAACCTGGCGATAGCCAGGGCGAGCTCGCAGGTCAAGCGTATGTTAGGCAGACGCCTTTGGCGCCTAATAGAAAATATGATACTGTCGCCTTAAGACTGACTTTGTATGAAATTGAACTACTTGATTATCCCCAAATGACCTCAGGTTTTTTCTTTTCTTTAGCGCATTGCGAAAGAAAGTAGTTAATTAATGTCTGATAAGGAATTCCTGAGTCTTTTGACAAATTCTTAAAGTACTTGATAGTATCAGAATCAAGCCGAATGGTTACAGATTTCTTAAGACGCTTCAGGTAGGGATTCTTAATAGATTTATCAAAGTCGTAGGTATCAAGCATTTCTGTGTTTTTCATAGGAGGTTTTCTCCTGGTTTGTGGCTTTTCGAGCCGAAATTAATCGGATAATAGAATCCGATTCACGATAACAATGACAGACAACTAAAAGTCGTAATTTAGAACTTAGGCCTACGATAACAAAACGATCTTCTTCTTTAGAATGCTCAGGATCATAGATGACTCTCGCATATTCATCGAAGAAGACAGTTTTCGCTTCATCAAAATCAACCCCATCATGTTTGGACTGATTGATGAGATTTTTTCTTGGGTCCCACACGAAGGAAATGTCCTTCATACGTACATAGTATGTACAAATGAGATAAGAAGTCAAGAGCAAAGGAATTACTAACAAGAACAACGGTAAAAGTATAACTAGAAAAGAAATATGTCTAACAACCGCTTCGACCTGTCTCGCTCTTTGTCATCATTCTTGCTGGCGACGCGGTGAGAAGAGAATACAAGAGAGTGGCGTGTGAGAAGCAAGAATGACGCCAACCGCTTCGCGGGCGAGCTCGCAGGTCAAGCGTATGTTAGGTGGACGCTACGCGCGCGAAAATCGGAGCCTAATCATGAATGATTCAACATTAATGGAATATTATAACAAATTAATACCGTTTTATAAAATAAAAAATTATGATGCAGCTTTACGTTTAGTAACAGAAGCTGAAACAAAATTACCTCATTATTTTGAACACATTAGTTATTGGAGATGTTGTATTTTATCAGCGAGTGGAAAAGTTGAAGATGCAATTTCATTATTCAATAAATTAATTGATGAAGGTATTTGGTGGCCAATAAGTAGTATTAATTCTGAACCAGATTTTGATAATCTTAGAAATACTCCTGATTTTGTTTCAATAGTAGATCGGATTGATGTACTGGCTAAAGAAAAGCAGCTTCGATCGAAACCGCAGTTATTCTTTTTCCCCAAAACGAGAAATAAAGTTTCAATAGTCAATATTCATTGGAAAGATGATACAGTTGCTCATTATAGAAAGTATTTTGACACAATATATGAGAAAACTAATTGTAGTTGTTTGTATGTTCAATCCTCCCAAGTTACCAGTAGCATAGGTTTTGGTTGGGATAATCAGGAAAAAGCACTTTTTGAAATAGAAGAGACTGCAAAACAATTTCTGGAAAATTGCAAACTGATATGTGGCACTTCGCAAGGTGCAAGAATTGCATTTCTGCTATCGCAGAAATATAAAAAGAACTATCTTGGGGTTATTCCTGCGTTTTCAGAGAAAACAGTTTCACAATTCAATAATTTTGAAGATGTAAAATATCGGTTTATTGTTGGCGATAGTGACTACTATACTCGTTTTACTAATGAGTTGGTTAGGTTACTTGAAAAAAGTAAAGTGGATATACAATTAGTTGTTATGAAAGATATGGAGCACTACTTTCCTGCTAATTTTGGTGAGTATTATCAAAAAGCAATTGAAGGGACACTCACCTAACAATCGCTTCGACCATGACTCGCTCTTTGTCATCATTCTTGCTAGGCGGCGCGGTGAGAAGAGAATGTGAGAAGTGGCGTGTGAGAGGCAAGAATGACGCCAACCGCTTGCGCGGGCGAGCTCGCAGGTCAAGCGTATGTTATGTCGACGCCTTCGGCGCGTAATTTATAGAAAATACAAATATTGTGTAGATCAATACAGTAGAATATCTATAAAACATACAGAGGTTAATCGTATGAAGAAAATTATCATTACACTATTATTTTTTATGCTTATTATATTTAATACCTTTTCTGATACTAATAATACGAGTAAATCTAATGGAACTGTAATTGAATCAAAATCAATTGGGAATATAAAATATATAACTAGAGAGCATTTACAACGTATCCAAATTGGAGATCTTGCCTCCGAAAAAAATCTGTATATATATAATCAGCCTGAGTTTACTAATTCTGAAATAGCGTCTAAATTAAAATTAGATGACTATATCAATACGATGGAATTATTGGAAATAATAGATACAGATAATAAAGAAACAAATGTTTGGATAAAAATAGTAACTGATAATAAGATTAGTGGATGGATTTATTTTGGTAAATCAGATCCATATGAAGATGATAGATGGTCGATACTTGAAGTTATCAGTAGTTCGAATAGGAAATGGGCTATAAGAAAACTTGAACAATGGTTAGCTGTTTTGGAAGTTCTAAATGTGCGAGATAACCCTGGTATAGAAGGCACAACAGTATTGTTTAAACTTATTCCAGAAAATAAAAACCAACAAATAAATGTAAATACATTAGCCATAACAGAAGAATTAGATACAATTGATGGAATAAAAGATCATTGGGTAAAAATAAAGGATGAAAAAGGGAGAATAGGGTGGATTTTTGGTGGTTATGCGACTGTTGAAAGAGGCGGCCCGAAATATTATATACCTGATAATACAGTATATTTTGGATTAGGTTATTATTAAAACGTTTTTAAATAGTATTAAGTAAGAAACATAACAACCGCTTCAACCTTACAAATCCTTTGTCACGCAGCTTGCAGGAACAACAATGCAAGCTGTGTGCCAAGCCCTACAGGCACGGATTTGAAGGTTAAGCGAATGTTAGGTTGAGTATGGGAAAAAATACTTTTAGAAGATTTGAGGTATGTTATGAAAATATCTATAATTTTGATAATTATTTTTTTATTAGGCTGTCAGACGATTCCATATAAAAACATAGAAGGTGAAAAATGGAATATTCAATATAAAGATAAGGATTATGTACAAGCTATTTTAGTTGATAAACTATTAATTGAAAATTATTATGCTATTCCTAATATATTTGACGTAAAGTTTGAAAATAATATTAAAGTAAAAATATATCCTAATATTGAAGATTTTTCGATCGCATCAAATACATATAAATTAGGAAAGCCAAGAAATAATAATTCTGGTAAAGCAATGGGAGAATCTACAATATTAGTTTGTTCAACAACATCACATAATTCTTATAATGTAGCAATTCATGAATATGTGCATTTAGTAATTAAATCATTTGCTGGATCACCTGGTTATACATCATGGATAGATGAAAGTATATGTTATTATTTATCTAAACAAATACCTAAATCAATAAAATATGTAAAAGAAAAATCTAAAGAAAATAATTATTTTAAAACATTTGAACAAAATGATTATTATATACAAGCTTTGTATTATATTGGAGAATATTTATTTGAAAATTATAGTGTTAAAGAAATAACAAAATTATTAAAATATAGGTCAGTAAAAAGAGCACTAAATGTAGAAGAAGATGTCTTTTTTAGGTCTTGGTGTACATGGATTGAAAATAAAGAAATACCAACCTAACAACTGCTTCAACCTTATAAATCCTTTGTCATGGTTTTTGCTCGAAAGATCACGCAAAAACCACGCCAAGCCTTCGCAGTAGCTCAGGCGCGGATTTAAAGGTTAAGCCAATGTTAGGCCGATTGCGATGAAAAACTTGCCGCCTTTACCTAAAGTAAAGACGGGCGGCGTTTTTCTATCGCAACGAAGCAAAGCAGCAAAAAGAAAAGTAGTGAAAATAAGATGAAGAAAGAAAATGTAAGATCAGGGTAGCAAGATTCAAGCCTAACAATCGCTTCGACGCTGACTCGCTCTTTGTCATCATTCTTGCTGGGCGGCGCGGTGAGAAGAGAATGTGAGAAGTGGCGTTTGAGAGGCAAGAATGACGCCAACCTGGCAGTAGCCAGGGCGAGCTCGCAGGTCAAGCGTATGTTAGGGTGACTTACTAATAGGATCAATATTTAATGTGAACGGTAATATACCAAAATATATGTATGTAAGGAATATTTACTTTGCATGATATTCTAAAAAGATATATCAGGAGGAGAAATGCATACTGCAAATTGTGCAAAACAGGGAACTTTTGATAAAGATCTTGATGAAATTGTGTCTTCAAAACCATTCCGACGACTGTCTAATAAATCACAAGTGATGGTAAAACCTACTAGAGATCATTTTCGATCAAGATTAATACATACAATAGAAGTAAATCACATTGCTATTGAAATTGGAAATCAACTTGAGTTGAATGTACCATTTATCTCAGCAATGGCAATGGGGCATGATATTGGACATACACCATTTGCCCATGCTGGTGAAAGGGCAATTAGAGAAATTCTTAGGCGTGAACTAGTTGCGACTTTTAATGTTCAAGAAAAAAATCTTATTGATAGAAATATATTCCATCATTCATCGAATTCTGCAAGAATACTACAGAATAAATATGATTCTGTCCAAGAAGCGACAGTTAGTGGAGTATTGACCCATAGCTGGGCTCCTTGGAAGGAAAAAGATGACATTAAAAATCCGATACCGGATACATATGAAGGACAAGTTGTCGCTATAGCAGATCAAATTGCTAGTATAAATCATGATACGGAAGACATTATAGAAGGCAAAGCATATACAAATTATGATGCGACTAAGTTTAGCCAAGAGCTAAAAAAATACATTAAAGGTAAAAAAGAAATACCAGATTTCCTGGATGTAAAACTTGGTTCATTTTTAAATGTTGCTGAACCTGGTTATGGGAGAAGCACGCGCATAAATATGATAGTAAAAGATGTTACTGATTCAGCAAAAGCTATAATAAAAAAGAATTCTGTCAACAGCAGTACTGCTTCAAAGGAATATCCAATAATTCCATCACCTGATTGGTGTTTATTCCTAATGTACTATGAAAAATTTATTAGAGAGATTATAGTCCAGAGAGAATCTTGGTTTGTTGGGCGCGATTCAATTGCTGAAGCGTTAGTCTCTACAGTTTTTAACCATATCTGGCCAAAATTTAAAACAGGTCAAGATCAACAACAATCATTTTTTGAAGAGGAGTCATCGCGTAAACGAGTTGAAGAGGAAACGCTTTCTATAGATCATTATAAAAAATTTTACAATGATGAGTATGGACAAAAATCTTTAGCTGATTCATTAAAAAAGAAATATAGCTCTATTACAACTTGGGACAATTATATTGTATCTAAAATAAAGGATGATATTATAAGAGATAAATCAGCACAAATCCTTAGGCTCATTTCTATTATTGATTTTGTATCTGGATTAACAGATAGATATTGTCAGGAAATATTTGATAGGGTATATCACGAATTTTCTATATAAATAGGGCTTTCGAGAAAAAAAGCACCCTAACACATGCTTCAACCTTATAAATCCTTTGTCATGGTTTGTGCGAGGACAGAAGAGCACAAACCACGCCAAGCCTTCGCTGCGCTCAGGCGCGGATTTAAAGGTTAAGCCAATGTTGGATGGACGCCTTTGGCGCAAAGAATAAGAGGGAATATGGAAGATCAAATTGCTTATCATTTAGTTACAAATAATAGGATGAACATAGGCCAAAAGATAGTTTTCAATTCTGAAACAAAAAACAATGTGTTTAATTTCTTTTTTGGGAAAGAGTTCTTCAATTCAAAGGGAGAAGAATATTTTCAAATCCTTAAAAATAATACAAGCCCAGAAGGGATTATTTTGAAAAAAGAAGATGCAGATACTATCTTAAAATATTCCGACATAACAATTAGGGGAATTAGAGAATTAATCACAGAAATTGTTAGAACGAATGAATTTGCAACAAAACCATCACGCTTATCTTGTTTATATGCAGCAAGGACATTTGAAGAAGTTCTTGAATGGAAGAATGTATTTGATTCATACAACAGGAAAACATTACAAATTGTAAAATTGAAATATGATGGTAATTCATTTTTAGGCGACGGTGAAAAATTACCAAAAAATAATGCTGGATCTTTTATAAATAAAATGAAGGAAGCAAGAGAATATTGGTCTAGTATAAGCAAAAATAATCTCCCTGAAATGTTAATTGATGGCGAAATTACAGTAATAGAAATACTCAAAGAATATGAATAATACATCCAACAACTGCTTCAACCGTACTCGGCTATTGTCATGGTTTTTGCGGGTCGCTCGTCACTACGTGACGACGCTTCCGGCAAAAGCCACGCCAATTACGCCTCGCCGGTTAAGCGTATGTTAGGAATACAGTTTTAGGAAATGAAGAAAGAAAGATTTCATGTTGTTGCATTCATGTTCGTATCTTGGATTCATATGTTTGTTGGATTCATGATAGAATTTCGGAAATTTTCGCCTTCGGCGCGCTGAAGAAAGAATCATGAATGTATGAATCATGAAGAATCGCCTTCGGCGATGTAAGAATCATGAATATACAATCAATAAAGGAATTTGGCTTCGAAAAAAGTAGCAAAGATCATGAATGCAAGATAATTTCGAAGAGTAATCAGAGAATATGAAGAATCAAGAATAAAGACCATTTTGAGAGAAAGGATTATTGATTCCTAACAACCGCTTCGACCATGACTCGCTCTTTGTCATCATTCTTGCTAGCGGCGCGGTGAAAAGGGAATGTAAGAGAGTGGCGTGTGAGAGGCAAGAATGACGCCAACCGCTTCGCGGGCGAGCTCGCAGGTCAAGCGTATGTTAGCCGGACCCTGTGGGCGAGGGAAAAATGATTAATATAGATGAAATTGATGATACATTTATTAGAAACCTTATTACCTATGCACTTAACGAATTGGATAGAAATCATGAAATTCTTTTTTCTTCGCAAATGAACGAGCCATGTATAAATCATCATTTTGCAAATTATATAGACAAATACCTACTAGATAACATTCTAGATGCAGATAGAAATATATATGTTGATTGTGAGTACAGTAAGAATCTTAATAAGGTAGATGGGGTTAAAAATATTTTCTTAACGAATGAAGAAGCATCTCTGTATATTAGAGGATATACCCGGATTGTAAATGAAGAAAATAAGCTAAATAAACAAAAAAGGAACATAATTCCAGATATTATTGTTCATAAGCGAAATGGGCCAAATTACCTTGTATTTGAAACAAAACGGAAAAACAATAGATCTAAGAAACAAAAAAATTTTGATCTTCTAAAGTTAAAAAAATATACGACACATGCTGATGATTGTTTAAATTATAAATATGGAATTTATATAGAATTTTATGATGGGAATATAGATTTTGAGCAAATAAAAAGAAAGCACATTGTTTATATATATAAAAATGGGATTCGGCTAACAACCGCTTCAACCTGACTCGTGCTTTGTCATCATTCTTGCTGGCTGTTCCTAGTAGGAATAGAAGAAGCTGCAAACCAGAAAAGCAAGAATGACGCCAACCTGGCTCACGCCAGGGCGCGCTCGCAGGTTAAGCGTATGTTAGATGGATCCTTCGGACAAAAATATTGAATACCAAAGAATAAAAGGAGCAAGTATGAATGTGTTTATTAGTTGGTCAGGAGAAAGAAGTAAAAGAGTAGCATTATTATTAGATGAATGGCTTCAATGTGTATTACAAAGAGTAAAACCTTTTATGTCAAGCAAAGATATTGATAGAGGATCATTATGGTTTTCTGAAATTAATGACCAATTAAAAAATACAACAATTGGCGTAATCTGCTTAACGAAAGAAAATATTAATAAGCCTTGGATATTATTTGAATCTGGGGCTTTACTAAAAGGATTGTCTTCAAATAGGGTATGCACTTTTCTTATTGATCTCCAGACTAGTGACATAGGTGATCCTTTAGCACAATTTAATCATACACTACCTAATAAAGAAGGTGTCTGGTCGCTAATCCAGACATTAAACAATGGTGATATTGAAAATAGAATTGGTGAGAAAATTCTTGATAGAATATTTGAGACTTATTGGCCTCAGTTTGAATTAGAATTTAAAAAAATCATAGAAGATACAGTTGAAGGAAAAGCAATTAAAAAAAAGGATGAAGATAGTGAAATATTATATGAAATATTAAACTCAGTAAGGTTTATGGATAAGAGAATTCGAAACCTTGAATATGAAAAAAAGCAAGAAAATTATTATATGAATGATAAAATAGAGTTTCTAATAAAAGATATCTTAAATTCATGCAAGAAGCATTTTAGTGATCGAAATGAGGCAGCTGAATATGTTATTGAAATGCTTAATAAAAAGTATAATACGTTTAGTAATGAAAATAGTAAAAATAAATATGATTATAACTCGATTATTGATATAGTAGGTAAATACATCTAACAACCGCTTCAACCTTATAAATCCTTTGTCATGGTTCTTGCGAGAAGATAACGCAAGAACCATGACAAGCCCTTCGGGCACGGATTTAAAGGTTAAGCCAATGTTAGATGGACCCTTCGGGCTAAAGTAAGAAAAACCAATAATTGAAGAGTGAAGTATGGGAAATAGGATATGATTCAGTTGCAAACACTTATAGATTACTGTACGAATAAAAAGGAATCATCAATAGAATTTCCATTTGGAGATGTACCGGTTTGTTTTAAGTTCAAAGGCTACATA
>Ga0074198_1001556_pt1 | contig 14728 bp, 20 predicted proteins | sample EPASupsiteSAE323_FD_64527 | JGI IMG/M metagenome (GOLD analysis project Ga0074198, IMG submission 64527) | Bioremediated contaminated groundwater from EPA Superfund site, New Mexico - Sample SAE3-23 | ecosystem: Environmental > Aquatic > Deep subsurface > Groundwater > Contaminated ...
CCGAGGTGGTGGCGGACGCTCTGTGGCCGGATTCCGGCCTGGTGGAGGGCGGTCCGGATGAGGTCGGTCTCCTGGCGGTTCGTGAGGACCGGCTGAGTGGTGTGGGCATGCTCCCGCCAGGTCTTCCAGCCCTGCGCGGCGTCATCCAGAAGGGCGTCCACGGTGGGGTAGATCCGGCCCCTCATGTGGCCGTAGAGCTGCCACTGATTGAAGAGGACGGCAAAGGGGAGCTGGTAGCCACCGGGGATCTGCTCGACGGGGAGGAGCTTTTCGGTGCCTGCGCGGGTGGTGTAGGCGATCTGTTTTAGCTGCCCGATGGGGGGCGCGGATTGAGTTGAAGCGGCCATTGAAGTTATCTCCAACAACATTCTATGATTTCATAAAATATAAAGTTTTCTGGGTAATTTCATATTATTTTCATTTTTACAGATTTTTCTAGATAATCTTAAATATTGAAAACGTCTAAATACGTACTATGCAAATGATACGTTACATGGAACCCCCAAAGCAATACAAGATAATCGCAAGGGTTGTGGGTAACGGCAAGATCACTATCCCCTTAGAAGTTAGGCAATATATGAATATAAAAGATGGCGATTATATTGAAGCCATAATAACAAAGCTTGATATGTCGATTCCAAGTAATGCAAATGATTCTTGAGAACATCACGGTCAAGTTCGCCTCTGTGCTTATCAAGGCAAGTAACGATAGCTAGATATTAGTCGTCTAAGGCCATCCAAATGTTTTTTGCTAATCCTCAGAATCGTAGCAAATTGCAGCCTACCCCCAAAGAACCATTAGATTAAAAACAAAGCACGAAATAAAAAGGATTGAGTATAGATGAAATTAGATAAATTCGAAATAGGAAAAGCCTTTCAATGCGATGCAGATGAAATTGTGAAAGCACGCGAGAAAGCTATAATAATTCATCATACAAAAGATATAAACGCCGCCGGTGATGAAGTCGAATTGGTAGTTAGAAATATAGTTAAAAGAAAATTGCCAACTTCATTTTACACGGGACATGGCCATATAGTCGATTCTCAATTAAATGTAAGTGAACAAATTGATATAATAATCGCGGACAACCTGGGATCTCAAGTCCTGTTAAAAACTGCAAATGAAACGGAGTATTTTATATTTGAATCTGTATACGCAATTGGTGAGATCAAATCAAGCTATTATAAATCAAAAGATTATATAAATAAGTTTGTTGAAGTGGTCAGCGGCCTTAAATATAAGAATAAACTCATTCGCGAAAAAGTTTTACCTAATTATATTGGAAACGGCTTGAGCCTCGGAGCAGGCCTAGGGATGACTAGAACGCCAAGTCGACCCTATATTAATCCACTTTTCTCATTTATGCTATTTGTTGATTCTGGTGATTTTGAAATTGCCGATATTCAAGAGATCTATAGAACGAGAAAACCTATTGAGCTGCCAAACATGATATGTTTTCTCGACAAAGGCTTAATAGTCAATTTTAAAAATAAAAATGAGAAAGGAACGCAAGACAATTACAAAGAAATAGATATATTTCCTGAATATAACGACAATAAAGTCCCCAACGAATGGCATTTCCTCAATGAAATCAGCAATGAAAATATATTGGGTGCAAATTTTGCATTCTTATATTATTCGTTAATATCTCATCTAAAATCATGTGTATTGAAGACAAATGATATAAATCCTTATCTAAGAGGCATATTTCATTCCCACCTTATAGAAAAGAAACACTTCCAAAAAATAGTTTGAATCAAACTGCCGAGCTTCCAAGCGACCCAAAAGGTTCATTTGGCTAAGCCCTTTTGATAGAGATTTTCCGCTACATAGAGCAAACCTCTGATCGGCACAAGTCTCAAATTGCAGGGACTTCAAGATATATTCCGGAGGACAAATAGATACTATTTCCTGAATTAACAGAAGGTGACATTAAAACTCTAGGGAGCGCCAAAGCTAAAAGGCATGCTGGAGGGACATGCAAAAAAGAATTGAAAATACATGGCAGAAGGAGCTAGGCAGGTACTATTGATGTATCATTGTATGACCTGCTAGTATTGGATTCTCTCGTGGATAAGGGATTTTTTATGATTGCCATGCTGACTTGGTCTTCACGCAATATATACGAAATAGGCAGTCTATCATTTCCAGAAGACTCATTTTTTTCAATTAAATAATAATTGCCATTGCATTCCGTAATTAAAATGAATGTCTTATTTTCTACGCTAATATTTTTATCTTTTAAAATTATATTACTCAATTCAAAATGATTTCCGTTGACACTAATTAAATACTCAGCATTATAAGCTCCGATCATTGCCGGTAGTGATGTTATGGCTAATAAAAAAACCAAGAGAGCAATACCATAGCATAAGGCAGAAAATAGTTTATATCTATAGTCAAATGACCTTACATATGGAATTATCAAAATTAACATAAAAGAAAATAACATAATTAATATCAAAAATGAAAGGATGATTTTAAACTCAAATGTTGGCAATGCTGAATGGAAAATTTGGCTTGATAATTGATTGAAAAATCTAGGAAATAATAGAGTTAGTAAAGAAGATAGACTTGGGAAAAAATATATACTAATCTTTATAATTACCATTAGGGCGCAAATTGAAACCGCCATGTTTAAAAACATCATAATAAATAAGGTTTCATTGGATCTTGATTTTTCTGCTTCTTTCTTCTGTTCTGGAAAAATTACGAATGACGAATCCTTGTAAGGAGGGAACCTATGAATAAGAACAACTTCATATTCCAACCCTCGATACAGTAGATAGATTGCTGGAATAAGCATTATGGAGATAAGCAATACCTTTAAAACAGCTGTTCCGGCTGCTATATAGAAAGTAAGTGGCAAGTTCAAGGTATAAAATGGCAAAGATAATTTATTAAAAAAGCTGATATAATAACAAGATATAATAACATAAAATAATGCAGATAAAATCAGAGTAACATAAACTGGTTGAACTAAATGACGCGCTATTGATGTTATATTCTCTGCAAATTTACTTTCTTCCGACCAAGGGTCATCATTCAATGGTTTTCTCTTTCTATACATGGCTCTTATGCCTAGCGTGGAAATATAAGTCTGCTTTGATACGGTAATACAAACAATCAACTCTAGTACTTGGTATTAAAATCTTAGATTAACGATTGTTTAGGGTCGGATTGACCATCCTTGATTATGCAAACTGCCCGCCAACCGACGATCCGCGCTCGACCTGACCCGCGAGCGACACGCCCCCAGGCTGCATCCGAACCAAGATCCCGCCTGCCAAGGATGAATTGGCCCACAAAAATCAACTGATGCGAGACTGCCAAAATGCTTTTCTTCTCGATGAGCACATACCACCTTGGATGAAGCTTCAGATAACAATCACTGGTCCTAAAGTGCATGACGTGGGCTACAGATACTTCTTATTGGGTCTAGCCATGTCTAATAGAATCAGGATGTTTGAGGCCCATAACGTTGAGGGAGAAACGGGAAAAGAGGTCCTCGTCCTGGTCGATGGTGGCGAGAAAGAGGTTCTGGCATTCAGGGCATTAGCAGAGACCAGACATCCCGAACATGCTGAAGTCTCGAAAGTCATCGTCGAGGACTATGGGGAAGAAGTCATGCGCATAGGGGAGTATGCGCAGTTCTGCGCTACGGTTCAGCTGAACAAAGCCATTCCGGTCTTATTGGCAATCAGAGACAACACAAACATGATCCCTCCAATGAAAGCAAATACCGACGTATTTCCTCAAGTGCTGGAAGAGATCAAGGGCATGAGGGAAGACATTCAGCCCGGCTATGCAAACGATCTCAAGCAGGTACAGGCTGATATCCGGGCGCTAAAGGATCGCGTGGGTATGCAGTGAAGAAGAAATTTACCAATTTTTAGTAGGCCGAAAAGTCCACTTGGCATTCTTATCCTTTTTGTCCAATTTAGCCCCGCCAAAACAACCAAGAACTATCAGAATGTTATCACAAAAGGACTAATCGCTCATGAGAGCAACCGGGCCAAGTTGCGTGACATTGCCCCACCGACCGATACAAGATAATGTCACCCTGCTGGATCCAAGCCCCCCGGAGCTGCCAGAAGCGAGCGAGGCCCAGTGAATTGTTAAGCTTGGGGCGGCCAAAATGCTTTTCTCATCGGCGAGCATACATTGCATTAGATGAAGCTCCAGATAACAATCATCGGCCCGAAGGTTCATGACGTTGGATACCGCTACTTTCTGATGAGCATGGCAATGGCCCAAAGAATAAGGATGTTTGAGGCCCATAATCTGGAGAGTGTGATGGGAGAGGAGGTCCTCGTCCTGGTTGATGGCGGTGAACAGGAGATCAAGGCCTTTAGGGCATTAGTGGAGACAAAACGGCCTGAACGTGCTGAGGTCTCAAAAGTCGCCATCGATGACTATGGTGGCGAGGTCATGAAGATTGGTGAATATGCCCAGTTCTGCGCAACGGTCCAGATGAATAAAGCCATCCCAATTCTGCTGAGCATGAACGATAAGATGGATGCCATTGTGCACGGTCAGGAGGATACGACCGAGGAGATTAGAGGCTTGCGGGATGACCTGGCCATACGAAACAACATTGAGTGGCAGAAGCGGATGGAGAAAGATATCAGGATTATCAAGAGCAAGATGGGGATTCGGTAAGGGTGATTGGGGGACGATAGCCCGGTGCCAGTCCAGGGCCCACGCCCATCTTCAGGCAATCGAACCCGAATTAGCAGCATGCACATGCCTCCACAGATGGCCCCAGCGAGCACGCGCAACCGCGCGCGATCCGACGAGCAGGCAACCGGCATCCCCGGAGCTGCCCCCTATCATTAATCATTCCTCGATTTCCACCTTGCGCCGCTCAAAGAATTCCTTCAGTGCATCTTCCACAACTTCGCTCTGGGCGCTCAAGCTGTTCTTTGTTTTTGCGGTATAAATCTTTAAGGTTTTGGCAATCGGTTCGGATAACGTCAACATAATTTTAGTCATTGATACCTAATTTGCTTGACTGCGCATATAGCTGTTGGTACTTAAGCACATTAAAATTTTTATATCAAAAGCTTTATGAAACGCCGGCGACATTTCCCGCACAACCGCACGAGAGCCGCGAAGCGGGCAGCCGGCATCCCCTGAGATGCAAACTAACGGCTGGCCTGCCATCCATCCAGCTGCAAGTAGCATCCTGTCATAGCTTATCGGCTCCGGAAGCTTCTACTCCTAACAACCCGGTCCGTCTCAGCCCGCAGCATTTCCTCGAAGCCGCTCGATAGTTGCCTTTCTGCGTTGCCATCGGATGGATTCTCTCTCAATATCTTCACGCTCGATTGCGTTTCGACCTGCTCTTCCAGTCAATAACTCCTTGTTTTTCCTTGGCCGTACTATTCCACTCCCTCCGAAGCAGCCAATTTCCTTAGCACTATCTTGATAATTAGCAGCTACTTGAACCAATGTCTGCAAATTTTTGTATATAAATATTTTGATCTGATATCATCAATCCTATTTTTTTAAAAAAATCCGATATAACGAGTCACATTTGGATCTGATCTGCGGATACCTCAGCCCACGAGCGGCCACATGACGAGACCGCCTGACCTCAACGAAAGCTGACGAGCGGGCAACCGGCAGCCCAGGAATTACCAAATAGCAAGCGAGGCCCGGCCAGCCTGCCCGGCGACCGACGATCCACGCTCGCCAATATGCCGCATTCAACCGCCGCCCAAAGCCGCATCCGCCTATGCCTCACGCGCAGGACCCATCCCCGCCTCATTCCAACCGCACCGCTATCATATCTTCAATAGCTCTAAGAGCCTTCAAGGCCCTCTTACCTTTCGGCGTCGTTTTGTAGGTCGTAGATTTGCCCGGAACCTCTTCCAAAAGCCCCCAGCCGATCAGCAGATTCAGATAGGCCATAACAGTTTTTAAATTCAGTTTTGTCTGGTAGACTACGTAGGTTCTGGTTACTCCGGGTTTCTGGCAGATTTGGAGCAATTTGGCGATGATTTGTTCTTTGCTTCGTCGAAGCATCAGCATCAACAATATCCTCGCTACGTATTATATTTTCTGATGCGTTGCGATTCCGGCCACTAGCTCTGCCGGGCTGCGTGCCTCCTGCACCTGTGGCTGCATGGGAGCACGCTGCCCAGCCCGCAGAGCTGCCAATAGCGAGCATGGCCCGGCCAGTCCACCCGGCGACCGGATTCCCGCGCGAACGACACGCCACCCAAGCTGCCCCACTTCCAGGATACACGCCAAGGATGCAGCGGTCCTCTACCCTGCAATGTCCTTATTGGGCTAATGTGCCACTGGAAGAAGAATCAAGATCATAGGAACATCTTCACAAAGGGACAACTCACTGAAGTGAACCCACCCAAAAATAGCCCGATGGCCGCCCCGGGAGCGACCATCCTTTCTCCTTCAGGCCACCGTACATTTGGCCTTATATCCCGCATTGAACTTCAGCGCCAGCTTATCTCCCGGCTGCGCTCCCGTGAGGGGGTACGTGACCTTGGAGTTATGCGGTATCAAAGCATCGTCCTTCGTAAACATATAGGGATTCGCTTCCAGGATCACCGTGAAAGGCAGTGTCTTGAGCACTGTCCCATCCGCCTTGACGATCTGGCCGGTTCCTATATCTATACGAGCCGTGCCCACATTTTCAAAAGTCACAGAGTTAGCATCCGCAGACATCAAAAGCACTGGAGCTGCTGGGTCTATGCCATCACAGTCACATGGAGCCGCAGCCTCAACCTCTCTTGCCAACCCAATTGTCGTCAGCGATACAAGGGCCATTAGCAGAAGTCCCATCATGTATATAGCTTTCAATCCTTCTCCTCCATCTTTTCCGGATTAAATAATCTTATAAAAGTTTCTGGTGAAATACTTTTTGTATGTCTATTAAGTCTATGGGATGTCCCGGCCAGCCTTCCCGGTGACGGCGATTAATACTCGACAGAATTTTAGGCAGGCATCCACCCGCGCCGCCCTGGGCAGTATCCACTCTAGGGCCGGGTGAGAGTGCCGATGGAATAGCCATCCTTCAACTGCCAATTCAGCAAATACATAACACAATCAGAGATCGACCTATACAGAAGAACATAAGCAAACGTTCTTTATACTCCAAAGAAGTATATTCCAATAAAGCAAATCCAAAGCTCTAAATCCTCGTTAGTTTATTGCGATACGTATGGCGAGAGAATCCAGTCAGAGGATGCTGGATAAAAACCAGAAGCCTGATGAAGCTGCAATATCAGCCTGGATCGGCCCCGAAAACTACGAAAGGTGGAAGCAGATACACCTGTTCATTGAAAGCAATTATCCGGGCGTTTTTCTTCCCGGTGATTGGCTATTTGGAGGAAAGCATGGATGGGCGTTGCGGTTTAAGAAATCAAAATCGTTCTGCACGCTGATCCCCGAAAGGAATCGACTCGTGATCCAGATCGTGCTCGGGGGAAAGGAGAGAGAAAAGGTCGAGACCATTTTGCACGAGTTGAGTCCGAGCATCCGCAATGAGTACACAAGCGCGGCGACCTATCATGATGGCAAGTGGCTTGCCATTGCAGTTGACGGCGATGAGACCATTGCCGACATCAAGAAGCTGCTTGCAGTCAAACGAAAGCCAAAACGGACCTGATCAGGGATGCGAAATCCTCCCGGACAATGTTTGAATTTCCCGGCAAATTCTTTCCTGATCATCAAGCCACGCTGTATCCTGGCACATTGGGCAACCAATAGGCGAGCACGCACGACCAAATGTGATCCACCGAGTTAGAGCCAAATTTCCAGGAACCGGAACAATAAGATAATAATTCATTTCGAAGATCCGAGGCAGAAGCTGCACCCATTCCTAGATCGGCAGTGCAACATCGATTCCATTATATAAAGGCCGATTTTTCGAGATCATTTGAACCACCCAGGCATGAATTCATTAATTACCTTTAGACGATCAAGTGCCTCAAATCCCTTATCAGTCGTCTCGTACAAAACTGGCCGAACAGCGTAGACTTTAATGAGGTTCTTCTCGATCAATAAATCCAGATATCTCTTCAGGGCATATTCATCCAATCCGCATATTTCTGCTATATGTGATCTGTTCTGCTCCATCCTGCATGTCATAAGTATTTTGAAGAGTATCTGGCCTCGTGTCCTTATCATCACTAGTCAAAATATATCTTTAGTACTTATAATAATTTCGATTAAAGTGCCTTTCATTCAATAGTCCCGGCGATTCCGGGATACAATAGAGAAAATGCATAGATAGGAAAACGCATCTGAATTTAAGATATCCCCGTTGGGAAAAGGGTCTATGGAGATTGAGCAAATGTGCAGATCTCACATAACCACATCGGCCTAATGCAGGGCAAACTGCGATCCAATCCTACCGCAGGAGAGCCTCCAAGCGGGCAGCCGGCTTCCCCGGAGCTGCAGTTGCTGCCAAAGGTGACCCTGCCATCCTGGCCAATCACGCCAATCCATGCTCATTCGGATGGCGGAGATCCAAGAATTGAGGTCATTCTTAAAAATTGATTTCGCCCAGGGCTAAGGGAATTATGGGCATCAAAGTCCATTGATTTATATTTCATAAACACCTTATATTATTTAATCATCTAATTACGAGGTGTACACAATGCCATACTATCCGATGATGGATTGGTATCCGTTTATGGGAATCTGGATGAATTTCATTTGGTTGATAATTATACTTGTGGTTGCCTATATTGTCTACAGGCAGATCAAAAGCGAAAAGATCCTTGCATCTGGCAGAAGCGCGGAAGATCTCCTGGCCGAGCGATATGCAAAGGGGGAGCTGACAAGAGAGCAATACATGCAGATGAAAGAGGATATTAAGAAATCCACTTAAAGTCCTGTGATTCCAGCCAAGCCCGGCCAGCCCTGTCAGGCGACCGGTGGATCCTTTTAAGAGACTATGTGAAGCTAACCATTAACTCTCGTTTTTCATTGAATGCCCGACTATTGCTGCAAAATCTAACTCACCTTCAAGGCCCAGGCCCACAGGCGGCCACCATGAGAGCACACACGACAGCGCGTGATCCGCCGATTTAGAGCCGATTTTTCGATATCATTTGAACCACTCAGGCATCAATTCATTAATTGTTCTTAGATGTTCAAGTGCCTCGAATCCCCGATCAGTGGTCTTGTACAAATCGGGCCGAAAATTATAGACTTTAATGAGGCGGTTCTCAATCAACATATCCAGATATCTCTCCAGGGCATATTGATCCAATCCGCATATATTTGCTATTCGTGTTTTGATCTGACCTATCCTGCATGTCAGAAGTATTTTGAAGATTATTTGGCCCTTTGTCCTTTTCATCGTTTAAAATATATCATTAATACGTATAATAATTTCGATTAAAGTGTCTTAGGAGGAGCGACTGAATTTCCGAGATCACCGCTGATGATCGCGTTTAGGCGGAACTGCTGGCAACCTGACAGAACTTGGGAACGGAAAGCTTATATCGTTGATAGTCGTACCCAATATTCGACATTCATTATGGATATGAGGAAACAAATTTAGTTTGCATCTCGGCATGAACTGTGATGTGGGGGAAATATCTCATGGAGAAAACAGAGCCAAAGGGGACCATTATACTCGATTTTCTTAAGAAACTCCGAGGTCAGGACATTGCTGTCACCACTGCCGTTGGAGTTTGGACCGGAGACATTGTTGAATTTGATGCTTGTCACCTTGTGATAAAAGAATCCGATGGCATAAGTCTTCTGAAAATCGAGGAGATTATCGCAATTGATTGGGCACCCAGGCTGGAGATCACGACGCCTTAGCATTACTGATTAAGGAATATAGGCAATCAAGACATATTTAGTCTATCGGATGCATTCCGAACGTCGCCTCAGCTGCTGGTATTTATCCGCCGTCGTACTGCGGTTAAGCGATTCGGCATCGAGCTATTGTCTATCGCGATCACTAATAGATATTAAGAGGCAATCATCAGGACTAAACTGTATAATATCTTAAAAAAGAAATTTTAACTTGAAAGGATTTTCAAATAAGAATGAATCACAACTCTTTCCAGATTCCTAAATAAAATTGGAATTATCAGCTCTGAGAATCCATTTTGATAAGCAAATTTTTAAATTAGTATAGCGTTTCCGTAAAATTTGTTAGCTAACATTATAATACTCGCTTAGCATCAGAAAAATTGAACAGGTCGAGAATAACAAATTCTCTAATCTCAGAAGAAATGATGGAGGGGATGGAAGATGGCTAAACGAAGTAGGCATACGATCATCTCTCAAATACTGGGTATTTGCAAAGGTGGAGCCAGCAAGACGAGGATAGTCTATCAGGCTAACCTCAATTTCAGAACTGTAAATCCCTATCTCGACTTATTAATAAAAAATAATCTGATAGAGAGGGAGCAGGGAGATAAAATACTATACAAAACGACAGAAAAAGGGGAAGATCTGAGAGAAGGCTTCGAGCTGATAGATAGCCAATTGACCGAACTCATTTAATTTGGATATATTTGATCCCCCAGGGGGCCAGCCTCGGAGATGGATAGTTGCCCGGCGATCCCGCACAAGAGCCGTCGTGCGGTCAGCCGGTATCCCGGATCTGCCTGACATAAGGCTTGGCTATACTGCCAGGGAACCGACGCTCTCACACTCGACCGGATTCATGGCAGACATCCACCCCTGACGCAAACGGCATCCGCCTTATTCCAACTGGTCCTGGATTATCTTTTCAATCGCTCTAAGAGCCTTCAAGCCCCTCCTGCGCGATCGCACAAGAGCCGACAGGGTGGCCAGCTGGCATCCTTGACATTCATGCGTTAATCCCTTAGGAATAATGGGGCTAAGCCGTGGGAAGAAAGGATCGTTGGAAAACAAAGTCACGGCTTGCCCCATTCGGGCTTTAGGCTGATTGATTAAATAGACGTGGTTCAAGGCAAGATAAGAGCCTATTGATTCTGAACCGGAGGTCGAACGGCCACCCAGCGAGCACGCTCGACTGGATTAATTGCCTTTCAAAGGCGCACAATAAGTCGCGGTAAGTCTGCTGGTTCCGTCCTAAACAAAGGACCTACCATTCCCGCCATACGCTTCTATAAAATCACATTAAAATATAATATGGCTGAAGGCCAGCATCTGCAAGCCTTTAAACCATCACCTGCTCTTTAAGGGCATATCGAATCAAATCTTCAGAGAGCCTGGTCTCCCGCTGCAGCCTCTTTACCGTCTCATCGATGCTGTTGCCCTCGGACATGAGCGCGGATATTCTGGGCACAATCTTTTCGCTGACTTTGTAGTACTCATCGATGTCCTTGCGATGGCCCCAAACATCGCCCTTTAAGAGCTCTATCCCCTGGATATCCAAGAACTGATGGGCGGTCTTGGACATTGTTTCAATGTAGGATGGAGGGACCTGGACCGCTTTTAAACGCGGACAGGATTGAATCAGGGCCATCATGTCAGTATTGGACGCCCGGAAGGCCAGATGGACCATCTGCTCGTTTCTGTTAAGATCAGCTATCTCTTTCCTCGAACTCACTACCCTCAGCTTCATGGGGCTAAGCACTGCTCTTAAAATATTTATAGATAATGGTAATCATAGTAATCTTTAATTAGATATATTGATATGATATTAGAAAAGAATAAGCTTTTTTTACTATATTGGTTTTTAGAAGTTTACTTTCAGATTTAATGCTAAATGATCAAATTTTTAATATACATATATTATTAATAAGTATTTATTGCGGCCCGTCATTAGCAGGAGCTTCGGCCCACCCAGGGATCCGCCCCCCCAGGCAGACACGCAAAAGTCCCGTCCCTACGAGCGGCCTCCGGGCGATCCCAACTGATGCAGGAGAGCCGACAAACGGGCAGCCGGCCCTTGCTGACATGCAGGTGTTCCATCACAAAGAGAATGAGGCAAAATCGTGGAGCAGAAGGCATCACTGAAAAATTGAACCATGACTTGCCTCATTCACAGCTTTAATCTGTGAGAAGATATAGTTATGGCATAATGCGGGAAAAGCACCAACCGAATCTGAAACCGCAGATTCAGGCGGGCATCTGGTGAGTATGCGCGACCGCCATCGGAGAACATGTAATCGAAGTGCACAAAAGCCGCCAATGAGCAAGGCCCATCCATCCTGCTCGATCACGGGTAGATTCGTGCTGGATTGGCTTCCCGCAAGCATCATTATTTTAAAAATATACGGCATATATTTTGCAAACATTTGAGCTGTCTTTTATTTATAGTCGATTTTGAAGCAGGAAAAGCAACAAAATTGCAGAAATTGGCTTAGTATAGCTACTGATTAATAGTCCCGAAAGAATTATTTGCATATTTTGGCATCAGATATTTCCAATGGATTGTGCGGATAACGAGGAAAGGTTGGTATCGATCGGAAAAGAACTAATGAAGGATATCAACAATTGGGAAGCATGGGCGGCCAAAGCAGATATACTCTGCACTATGGGATTGTTTGAGATTGCAGTTCGGTGTTGTGATCGATCCTTGTCGATAAATCCAGATAACATATTTACCTGGACTACCAAAGGGATAGCTCTTGAAAAACTCGGTCGGCAAGAGGAAGCCCTAGCCGCATTCGCCAGGGCCAAGGAATTAGAATAAGCCGAATCCATAGACTCCACGCACGTATTATCTGCAAAACAATCCGCCCATTTTTTAAACTATATGGTAAAGAGATCACAATTTTGCATACGGATGAATGACCACTGATGTATTTCAATAGTATCAGAATTCGTGCCGGATGCATCGACGATCTCGTTCATGCTCGCGCTTTCTAAGCAACGCCCAAGAACTTTAGCAGCGATTGAAGGCTCGGCTCTCACTTTTGGCACCCCATTCAGTATACATATCTAAGATACTTGCAATTTGCGGAACGGATAATAGTGGTATTAAGGCCTGTTTATCATGGAACGGACTCCGGCTTTCTCGCGTTTCATCCGGCCTTTTATAGACCCAATTCACCCGACACAGGATTGCCGGGGCCGCATGCATGCAATCAATTTAACATTAATTTGCTTAGTATCATTTCTTCCAGCGTCGCCTTGGGATAATTCCCAATATGTTTGTATATCAACGTGCCCCGATTAAAAATAAGGAGCGTCGGGCCCCGTGAGACTTCATACTTTTCTGCAGTTCGCGGATTTTCGTTAATGCACAGTTTGCCAAATATTACCCTGCCGCGGAGGTCAGCTGCCATTTCATCTATCGACCAGCCTGTGAGCACACATGGCGAGCAGCCATACTTCCAACACTCCAAAACAAAGTTAGGGTATTGCCTTAGCGCTGAGTCCAGATTGCTATCATTTATTATCAGCGGACGATCAGGAAATTCCTGCATGGGACTAAGGCCTGTGAGATTCGTCTGCTCCTCAGAGCTGCTCGAACTATTTCCATTAATCGTTAATATGAGCAATATGCAAATTAGGAAGCGCAGCATCGGCTTTGCGGATCGGTTCATTAGATTCTTATCTGTATCTCTAAGGAATTTAGCTTTCCGCCCCCTAGAATAGTCTCAGGGCACCATGTTATTTCATGACATTTATCAATTTTTTACGAAACCTTTATATTTTTGTAGTTATCCTAATTTTAGGTAGGGTTAGTCGAACATAGGCATATTCGCCATGTTTTCTCAATCGACTTCCCATCAAAGGTCTTGCAGATCTCTGATGATAAGTGGCCTTGAGCTTAATTGAGGCGACTGCAAAGGCCGTATTCTGCTCTCGATCTCAGACCGACCGGAGCCCCGGCTATACCGCACCATCATAGGGATTCGCGACTTATCTGCATTTATTTAGGACGATCTGCGATATCTTTTCATCTCATTTTAATCGGTTAAAGGCTCGATACATCCTGGTATTCTGCGAGATACTATTATAATTATTATCATATATTTTCTATGCTAAGAGATATATCTCTTTAATATAATCTATTGCCAGAGAAAAGCTTAAATCAAGATTGAATCGTTTCCCAGATTACTAACGAAAAATGGAGTGTAATCATGAGCAAAAAAGCAAATGGACTTGTGCTCTTCTCGCTCCTGCTGGCCCTCTCTCTTGGAGTGGCCTATGCAGAGTCTGAAGTTACCGCAACAGAAAACGTTACTGGGAACGAAACCGCTGTCAACGAGAGCGTCAATGAGACTCTCAACGAAACATTGAACGCGACGGAGAACGAGACCGCTGTTGAAGCCGTCAACGAGACGAAGTAAAATCAGTCTCGTCCTTTTTTTTAATTTGCAAATATTTTGCAATGGCAAAAAAAACTTTGAGATGCGTAAGCCCGATTTCTCGGCAACTCCCTCGCTACTCGGACATCAATTCAAGAACTAACTGAAGATGCTGCAAGGCCTCTAATCCCCGATCAGTTACAATGTATAGAGTGGGCTTCGCAGAGTAGGCTTTCAAGAGGCGATTCTTAATCAAGAGATCCAGATAAGGATTAACCGTATAGAGATTCATCTTGCATGCATTTGCAATCCCAGTTTTGCTTTGACCGACGTCGCATGCCAGGAGTATTTGAAAGATCAATCGAACTTTAGACCGTTTCATCCTGTCCTATTATTAGCATCTTTTATACTTATTATAATTTTGATCTTAATTCTTGGCATCGGATTTTGAGCGAGGTGGCCGAAGTCCTCGCCACCCTACCCTCGACAACAACAAGAGCCGCTTAAGAGAACACTAGCCCAACCGAAGCTCCGGTTA
>Ga0074198_1001560_pt1 | contig 14692 bp, 11 predicted proteins | sample EPASupsiteSAE323_FD_64527 | JGI IMG/M metagenome (GOLD analysis project Ga0074198, IMG submission 64527) | Bioremediated contaminated groundwater from EPA Superfund site, New Mexico - Sample SAE3-23 | ecosystem: Environmental > Aquatic > Deep subsurface > Groundwater > Contaminated ...
GGAAAGAACCTCGGCCTGGGCTTTCCTGCGGATTGCTCCAAGTATTATGCGGTCGGGGCGCATACGGAGCGCGTTAATCATCAGGTCAAGGGTCGTGACCTCTCCTTTCCCTTCCTGGTTTGCGGAGCGGGAGATGAGCGGGACCCAGTTCCACTCGTACTTTGCGGGCATCAACTCGCGCGTGTCCTCGATGGTGACCACGCGGTGGTGCGGCTGGATGAGCGAGAACACCGCGTTGAGCATCGAAGTCTTACCGCTTGCGGTCCCTCCCCCTATTAGCACGTTGAACTCGTAGTGTATGGCCTGCCATATGAGCGCGGCCATCTCCGGTGAGAGCGTCTTGTTCGCGCCGTATGCCAGGTTGACTATGGTCCACGGGTCGCGGGAGAACTTGCGGATTGTGAGCGTGTTTCCTGCGGAGGAGACCGGCATCAGGGTTGCGTTCACACGGTCCCCGGTGTCAAGCTGCGCGTCCAGGAGGGGCGCGAGGATGCTTACCTGCTTTCCTGCACGCCGCGAGATGAGCGAGGCCATGTTGGACACGTCCTCGTCCGTTCCCACGAACAGGTTCGTGTGCATCCAGCCGTACTTGCGGTGGTAAACGCCAATGGGTACCTCGCCCTTGTTGATTATGATTTCCTCCGTGTTGGCGTCCTGCATCAAAACATCGATGTCGCCGAGGCCGTACATCGAGCGGGTGATGATGCCTGCAAGGACGCCCAGGTCCTTGTCCGACGGCGCCAGCTCGGACTTAATCTTCGAGCTCACCATCGCGTACTTCTCAGCCGGAGTCTGGCCTTTCTTGGAGCCGAACGCGCCCGAGGAGTCGGACGGCGCTTCCTTTGCAATCTCGTCCTGCAAATATGAGAAGTAAATCCTGCTGTAGGGGCTGACCGAGGGCACGTCGACGTGGTACACCGGCCTGCGGGAGTAGTTGTCGAAAAACACCTTGACAGTGGTGACCAGGTTCCCCTCCTCGGACTTGACGGAATAGGAATCCACCATCTCGGAAGTTGGCTTGGGGATTGCGCGTTCAGACAATTCGGTCTTGAGCGTGACTACCGGGTCTTCGGCTATGTTGAGCGGGTAGTAGAGGTCCACCACGGAATGGGACTCGAGGAGCTTGACTATGCGGTCAACTGCATCAGGCGACCATTCAAGCCGCTTTGCGGCCTCGCCAACGGTGAGGTCTCCCAGCTTGATGAGGTCAATCAGGTCGTCTATCTTGGTCCGAATCATATCAGCACATCTTATGCCCAAAGGATGCAAAATGGGCCATTCCATTACTTTTCCGGGCTATTTCATTGTTTAGGTTTGCAGGGGCTTTGCGGCATTCCGCGCCACCTTGGCCTGCCAGACGCGCCGCAACCGCAGCTAAATCAGGTCAAGGATTACCTTCTCGATCTCAATGACCGGGTACTGGTCTATGCGCGAGCACACGTAGGACAGCGCGCGCGGAGAGGACGAGTACGCCTCGAAAAGCACGTCCCCTTTCTTGATGCGCTGCTCCTTCCTGACTTTGAGGACCAGCCCCGCCTTCTTGTCCGAAGGCGCGCCAAGGGCGCGGCACAGCCTGAATATGGCCTTGTTGTCTATGTGCCCCACCTTGCCGTCGACTTTGGACTTGATGCAGGTCTTTTCCTTGGAAAGCGCTATCTGCGACGCCTTCACGTCGGGGTTTCCGCCCTGCGCGCCGATGATTTCGCGGAACTTCTCGTCCGCCTTCCCTGACTCCAGCTGTTTTCTTGCAAGCGCGTAAGCCTTGTCCTTGTCCATGTTCTTTGCCATTTGCAAGATGACCGAGCTCATTATCACGGCCTTCTCGGCAAGCTGCGGGTTGGACTTCCCGCCATCAGCCAGGGTCTCCAGGACCGCCTTGGCCTCCAGGCTCGGCCCCATCGAGTTCATCGCAGGCTCGGAGCCGTCGGTGATTATGCAGTTGAGGTGCATGCCCAGCCTGCTTGAGAGCATCTTGAAGCTGTTCGCAAGCGAGTTTGCCTCCTTAAGGTCGTCAATCTTGCTGCCGCGTCCGACCGGGATGTCAAGGAGGACGTGCTTTGCGCCCTCGGCCTTCTTCTTTGCAAGGATGCTTGAGAGCAGAAGCCCGGACGGGTCGAGCCGCAGGGGGTGCCGGACCTGGATTAGCTTGTCGTCTGCGATTGCGATGTTGACCCCGCCGCCCCACACGAGCGCGCCGCCGGTTTTCTTTGCGACGTTTTCGACCTGCTGGCGTTTGAGGTTGACAGGCGCAAGCACTTCCATCGCATCAGCGGTCCCGCTTGCCGAGCTGATTGCGCGCGACGCGGTCTTGGGAATCGTGACCCCGCACGATGCGATGATTGGGACGATAAGCATGGATACGCGGTCGCCAGCGACGCCGCCGATGCTGTGCTCGCTTGCAACTGTCGCGCTCTTTGGAAAGCTCATCGCCTCCCCCGAGCGCACCATGGCCTTGGTAAGGCCGACTATCTCGTCAGGGGCAAGGCCGCGGATGTACACCGCGGTGACGAACGCCGAAAGCTCCGCAACCGAGAAGCTCTCGACCATCAGGTCGTCTATGATTTGGCCGATTTCGGACTCCGAAAGAGTGGTGCCGTCGAGCTTCTTGCGGATGAAATCAAGGCTCTGCGGCCGCTGTGCCTTCTCCACGCAAATCTGCTTGCCCTCGCAATGCCCGAGCTTGGAGGAAACGTCTGCAAAGAGGCTTATTTCGTCGGTCTTTACGTACTTGTCGGAGTAGTCCGCAAGCGCAAGGACCTTCCTTCTCCCATAAGAGATGAGGATGCGGTCGCCCTTTTCGATGTTGAGCTTGCGCGCAGTCTCGTCGTTGAGCACAGCGACGTTTATCCCGGCCTCGACGTCGAAGCACCGGGCCCTGTAGGTGTTGACACAAGTAGTAGGCATAGTATGACCCCGTTTTGCAAGCAGATTAATGCGGGGTGGATTAAAACGCTAGTGCCCTACGCCCAGCCGGTCCTGAAAGCCCGAAGAACGGAAACGCCGGGCCGCCTTTGCTGAAAACGGTTAAAATGCAGGCCGGCATTTGTAATTAGGGTCAAGGGGAAAAAGGATGCGCGGACAAAGCTCAACGGAATACCTAGTCATACTGGGAGCGGTCCTTGCCGTAGGGATAATCTCAGTCGCAACAATGACAGCAATACCCGCACTGAACCAGGCGTCAAGGCAACAGCAGCTGGACCAGGCGTGGCTGCGCGCAACGCCGTTCTCGATATCGGTCTCCAAGCTCAGCTCGGGCAACCTCTCGTTCTCCATTGAGAACAATGCGAAAAAGACAATCGTGCTAACGGGAATCGAGCTTGGCACGGATGCGCAGACAATACCGTTTTGGGTCCCCGATAGCTCGCAGAGCTTCCGGCCCGGCCAGGAAATAGTGATAGCAAACGAGTCGTTCAACGTTTCCGGCAACCCGTGCAACGGCCAGCCAGTAGGCACTTATTACGAGTTCAGAAACATCACGCTCACCTACACCGAAGGAAGCATCTCGGGCATCCGGCAGATGGGCGGCGGGATTGCGGGATACTGCTCCGGAATCGACCTGGTCTCGCCGATGGCCGGCGCATACCCCGGGTACGCCCAGCTTTCAGGCTACGTTCGCAACCTCTCAGGCACCGGGCTTGCAAGCGCGTCGGTAATCATCACAAACGGCGAGGCCCAACAGGCCGCAACGACCAACTCGTTGGGATACTACCAAATCAACGTCTCCCTTGGCAACGAGACTGCGCTTGTTGCGGCAAACGCAAGCTATGGCTCGACATACAACTACTCCGCAACCAGCCTGACGCTCATAACGGAATACCCCGTGACCCTTGACTTCGTGGTCGCATTGCAGCCCGGAACGAGTTACGCAATGTTGGTCAGGGACCTGTCCGGAAGCAACGTCGCCGCGTTCACAACCGCAGGCCACCTGATGCTCAAGGGCGGATGCTACTCCGGCGCAAGCTGCGCAACCCCGCCCGACGGCTCTCTTGCAATACGCGACTCGTCCGGGGTGACGCACGCATACATCAACAGCTCGGGCAGCCTCTGCGTGGAGGACTCCAACTGCAACTACTTCGACTCGAGCTGCAACGACGCTCCGGACGGCTCGCTTGTACTGCGAAGCCCGGCTGGCGCTAACAGCACATACATAAGCCCGACGGGAGTGCTGTGCACAACAGGGGAAATATGGCAATACGGGACACCGTGAGAAAAAACGTTTATGGAAAGACAGGTGTTGGGAATGACTATGGAAAACAAATCCGGAACTGGAAACGGCCTTGTGAAGATACTTGCAATATTCCTTTTTGTTTTCCTCGGCAACGCAGCCGCAGGCACCGTCATCATACAGGACGGCCAGGTCGGCACGAGCAACGGGACCTCGCCGTTGCGGCCAGCACACATAGCCGCAACCCAGGACGCCAACCTCCGGCTGCAGGACACGTCGGGTTCCGGCCCCGCAGCATACATCGAGTTTTACAACGACACGACCCGTTGGGGCTACATCGGGCTTGCCGGCCACGATGACAAGCTCACCATCGCAACCGCAATCAACAAGAACCTCTCTTTCTACACCAACGACCAGCCCAGGATGACCCTGACTGCTGAGGGAAAATTCGGGATAGGAACAACAAGCCCTACAGAAAACCTGACAGTTGCAGGCGGCGGGAAAATCGCAGCATACAGGTCCACAAACGACAGGCGCGGGCTGTTCTACACCAATGGCAACGGCACGTGGCTTGAGAGCGACGTTGCAGGCGGCGACCCGCTGTTCTTCCTGTCGCCCGGAGGCCCGATTGTGTTCCGCAACTCGACGTCTGAAAACATGAGGATACTCGCAAACGGAAACGTCGGCATCGGCACTACCAACCCGCACGAGGCCGTCGAAATAAACGGCCAAGCGTTGATAAGGTCAACAACAGCCAAACCATTCAGCGGACTTTTTGATGGAACGATGGTGGTAGCAGCAGGCTTAGTAGAAGACGCAATTATCGCAAAAACGGATTCAAGCGAAACAAGTGCAGCTGCAGGAATCTTTCACCAGTCATCAACCGCGCCCGCTTTTGATGCTTTCCGAATACAGTCAGTCGCCAATTCAACCACTCAAGCAGTTTTAAACGTATTATCTGGAGTTAACGACACGACAGGTACGGGCGGAAGCAGCAGACTTTTTGTAAGGGGTGACGGCAAAGTCGGCATCGGAACGACAACGCCCCACGGAATGTTGGAGGTTAGGAGCTCTTCGAACGCGGAAATAGTCCTGAACCGGGCCGGAGCATGGGCAACCGTTCCCGAAGGCATCAAGTTCGCCACGGACGACGCAGTCACAAGCAACTGGACATTCGGGATGCTTGCAGACAGTACAAACAACATCTACCTGAAGAGGAACGCCGAGACGCTGATGACGTTCAACTACAGCAGCAGCAACGTCGGAATCGGCACGGCGTCGCTGGCAACGGGAATGAGACTGCACGTTGCGGGCACGGGGTATTTCGAGGACAACGTCACAATAGGCACGGGAACTGCGGCAAGCGCAATCCGAATACGGGACAGGGGAGCAAACTGGCTGTCAATTGAGAGCACCGGCCCGAACGCGTACCGCATGGACATGGCAGGAACCACAGCGATAGGTACGCTCAATTTCAACGACTTCAACGTGAGCGTGACGGGCGGCAACGTCGGCATAGGCACAGCGTCGCCAACGCAGAAACTTGACGTCGCTGGAGAGGTGAACGCGTACTCGTTCACGGTCAACGGCTCGCCGGTAACCGGCGGCGGGAGCCAATGGACCACAGCAGGCGCCAACATATACAACGCAACGGCAAACGTCGGCATAGGGACGGCAAGCCCTGCCGCGTTGCTTCACATACAGGCGCCGAATTCCAGCGCGCTTTCGGTGTATGCAAACATCACAACCATCACGTACACTGCGGACCTGACAAGCGGAGGCACGCCCATAAGCAGCACAACAGCAGGGGGCACGCTTTCATACGTATTCGACGGGACGGTAGACCCGCTCCAGAACGTGTACATCGCCAAGCCACTGCCGGGCACGGCGTACGTTGGCTACGACTTTGGCGCGGGCAACCCCAAGCAAATCCAGAGGATACGCTACAACCAGGACTACTACGGGTCGAACGCCTATGCGATTACCTCGGCAGTTATACAGCGAAGCGACGACTGCTCTGCCTGGACCAATGTCACAACAGTAAACAACCTGATTGGGGGCAACAGCGCGAACTACTTCAACGACATCAACTTCACCAACTCAGTGTCGGCGCGCTGCTGGAGGCTTCTTGCAAACTCCAACAACGGCGGGGGCGGGGTGCCTGACGTGTGGATAGTTGTCGAAATCGAGATGATGGAAGTGACCAGCACCACATATGCGATGATTCCCCAGCTGGTAGTGAAAAATAACCGGACGGGTTTTGGCATTGAAAACCCGCAGGCGAGGCTGCACGTCCTGGGCAACAACGTAAACACGGACTGGGGAATCGAAATCCAGGAATCAGTAGGCAACACGTACCGCCAAATTTACATGAAAAGCGGCGCGCTGTACTTCTGGAACGGCGCAAACGAGGCGTACCTTACCTCGGCAGGCGCTTGGACCGCCGCGTCGGACGCAAGCTACAAAAAGGACGTAAAAAACATCAGCTACGGCCTTGACGACCTGCTGAAGATGCAGCCAAGAAGCTACAACATGAAGTCGGACAACTCGCCGCAGGTGGGTTTTGTCGCGCAGGAGCTTGAGAAGGTAATCCCCGAAGTGGTCTCAGGCGAGGAAGGCCGCAAGGGAGTCGCCTACGGCCAGCTCTCCGCAGTCATAGTGAAGGCGGTTCAGGAGCAGCAGGCCCAGATTGACAAGCTGAAGGAAGAAAACGACGCGTTGAAGCAACTAGTCTGTGCGGACCACCCGCAGGCGGAAGCTTGCAGATAGGAAGCGACGCGTTCGCAGGGCATTTAACATTATGAAAAGAGGTTTGTAACATGGATTTCGCAAAGTCTGCCGAACGGACGCCCAAGAAGGCAAAGATTGCAATCGGGATACTTGTTGTGCTGCTTGTCGCGGCACTTGGCTACATCGGCTGGGGGATGTACCAGGAGCAACGGTACGACGACGCGCTTGCAGGCTACAAGGAAGGCTACACGCAGGGCGTCACGGACGCCACAAGCACGCTTTACCAGTACACCGAAAACTGCGGCGCTGCCAAGCTGTTTTTGGGCAACGTGACAAGGCAGGTCGTTGACGCGGACTGCGTGAAAGCCCTGAACGCGACAGCGGGATAGGCAAAGCGCTCCCCTGCCGCAAGGCAACCGGCAGGGGAATTGCAAACCATTAAGAATTATTCCAAGCCTACTCTTGTTGTTATACGTCCAGCCGAAGGCTGATTTTGGAAACGGCGGAGACTGAGGCGGTGCAGACGCATCGTAATTGGTTTTAACCTTTGCCGGCACTAACCAACTTATCAGTATTGGAAGTGGATTATTATGCCCGTCAACTTCGAGGAAATGTTCTCAAAATCTCCCGGAATCCCGGTGTCACGCACAGTGGTAACCGAGCCCGGAAAGCCCATGACCGACGACGACTTGGAGCTTTTGAAGATACTTGAGGAGAACAAGCCCAAGATTTGCATCGTGGGCACCGGAGGCTCCGGCAACAACACTCTTAACCGCATCCAGGAAGTCGGGGTGGTGGGCACTCGCCTGGTTGCGATGAACACCGACGCGCAGCACCTCCTCAAGACCCGTGCTGACAAGCGCATGATACTTGGAAGGAAAAAGACCAAGGGCCTTGGCGCAGGCTCCAACCCCGAAGTGGGCGAGGCTGCGGCGCAGGAGTCCGAGCAGGAAATCAAGGACATCGTCGGAAACGCCGACCTGGTCTTTGTGACCTGCGGAATGGGCGGAGGAACTGGCACCGGCTCGGCAAGCGTGATTGCACGCGCGGCCAAACAGTCCGGCGCGCTCTGCATCGCAATCGTAACAACGCCATTCTCCTCCGAAGGCTTGAAGCGCAAGGAAAACGCCCAAAAGGGCCTTGACAAGCTCAAGCGCGAAGCTGACACTACAATCGTGATTCCCAACGACAAGCTCTTGGAGTACGTTCCTGACTTGCCGCTTAACGCGGCGTTCAAGGCAGCGGACATGGTGCTTGCAAACGCAGTCAAGGGCATTGCGGAGCTCATCACCAAGCCCGGCCTGGTCAACCTGGACTTTGCCGACGTGCGCACAATCCTTGGAGACTCCGGCAACGCAATGATCGGCCTGGGAGAGATGGAAGGAAGCGACATGCCAGACCGCGTCGTACAGGCAGCGGAAAAGGCTTTGACTTCGCCGTTTTTGGACATGGACGTTTCAAGCGCATCAAAGGCACTCATCAACATAACCGGCGGCTCGGACATGACCCTCGGCGAGGCCGAGGCTGCAGTCACCGCAATAAGCCGAAGCATCGCGCCGGACGCCCACATTATTTGGGGCGCGACTGTTGACGACGGCATCAAGAACCGCGGGGTGCGCGTGCTTGCGGTGCTTTCGGGAGTGCGCGAAAAAGCTCCCGCAGCGCAGACTGCAGGAGAGGCTGTCGAGAACATCGACTTCATTTAACGATTACAAAATCAGAAAGGTGCAAGAAGAAATATGGACATTGGCGCAATGGTTTCCGACTTCGTAAGCCAGTCAGAACGCGTGCTCAACGTCACGCACAAGCCAAAGGGCGAGGAATACGAGCACATCGCAAAGAGCACTGCCCTTGGGATGGTAGTCATTGGCGCCATCGGCTTTGCCATTTCCATATTCTGGTATTTCCTGCGCCAAGCCTGAAACCAGCAAATCATTAGGAGGTCAATTATCGTATGGCACTATACACTTACCGCGTCACAGCAGGCCAGGAGAGCATAGTCGCGGACATGCTTTACGAAAAGATACGCAAGTTCAAGCTCCCGGTAAAGGCGCTTGTGGTGTCGCCCATGCTCAAGGGCTACCTGATTGCCGAGGCGGACAACGAGTTTGACGCAAAGCAGGCGATACAGAACGTGCCGCACGTCAAGGGCCTGCTTGCAAACACGATGCAGATCGCTGACATTTCTTCGTTCCTTGAAAGCAAGCCAATCGAGGTCGTAATCAACCGCGGGCAGCTGGTTGAGGTCGTCTCAGGGCCGTTCAAGGGCGAGAAGGCCAAGGTCGTGCGCGTGGACCAGGAAAAGGACGAGGTCACGGTGGAGCTCATCGAGGTGGCAGTGCCCATCCCGGTCACAATCAAGCTGAACACCATACGCGTTCTCCCGCAGTAGTTTTCGATTGAAAGGTGAAATGAATTATGGCAAACGTTACAGTAAACGCCATGGTAGATGGCGGAAAGGCAACACCCGCACCACCCCTCGGGCCGGCGCTCGCGCCAACTGGAGTGAACGTGGGAATGGTAGTTGCCCAGATAAACGAAAAGACCAAGGCCTTTGCAGGGATGCAGGTGCCGGTCACGGTAGTTGTTGACAAGGGCTCAAAGACCTTCGAGATTACAGTAGGCACTCCGCCCATGTCGTCGCTTATCAAGAAGGAGCTCGGCCTGAAGGAACCCGTCAAGGAAGAGGCTGGCGTCAAGGGCAAGAAGGTCATCGGAAACATGACCATCGAGCAGTGCGTGAAGGTCGCAAAGATGAAGACCGACGCGACCCTTGCAAAGACGCTCAAGGCGCAGGTGTCCGAGGTAATCGGAAGCTGCCTAAGCCTCGGCGCAACAGTGGACGGCCTGAACGCAAAGGAAGCAGGCAAGAAGCTGCGCGCAGGGGACTACGACGCCAAGCTCAACTAATTCCCTTTCTTTTCTCATTTTTTCTTATTTTATCTTTTTCCCTACTGCGAAGGCTTATTTTTAATCTGGGCTTGCGCCATAATCTTTTCAGGCTAAACTGATGAAAAGAAAGGTCCCTTCAAAGGCAAAGAAAGTCGCGGCGGCAAAAGCCGGGCCGGCTCCAGCGAAAGCGGCTGCCAAGCCCCACGCGATAGCTGTAAGCGGCGCCGCAGGCAGGCTTGGGAAGCTGCTTGTGACTGCGCTTTTGCAGAAGGGCTACCACGTCATCGCAATCGTGCGCGACGACGAGGGCGAGTGGGAGCTGCGCAAGCACGCCTGCAACAGGGTGAGCGAAAGCTTCTGCAAGGCGCACCCGGCGCTGTTCATCGTAAAGGACCAGCTCGACAACTCCGACGGCCTTGCGCAAAAGATTGCGGGCGCGTCAGACTTCGTGCACCTGGCTGCAAAAATCGACTATTCCGCACCGCTTGACGAGATGATAAGTGCAAACGCCGACACGACAAAGGTTGCGGCTGAGGCTTGCAGGAAAACCGGCGCGAGGCTGGTGTTCATATCCTCAACCAGCGTGACGCGCAAGGACTCGCCGGTTCCGATAAACGAGGAAGCTGTTGCAAACCCCATCAACAACTACGGAAAGAGCAAGGCGCTTGCCGAGGACGCGGTAAGGCAGTCAACCGCGGCGTACGTAATCATGCGCTTCCCGGTCCTATACGGCGAGGGGTTCACCGAAGGGTTTTCGAAGGTGCTTTCGATGGCCAAGTCCGGAAAGCTGCAAATCATCGGCACCGGAAACAACAGGATTTCGTTTCTCAACGCAGCTGACGCGATTGCGGCAATCGAGGCGGTGGTCGCAAACCCGCTGGTGCGAAGCGGCACGTTCTATTTCTCAGGAAAGGCGCACACGCAGAAGGAAACCTACGAGATTGTCGCGCACGCGCTCGGCGTCCCCGCGCCAACTCAGCACGTCTCCAAGGAGTTCGCAATCCGCGCGCTCCAGCTTCGCAACGCCGCGCTGAGGCTCCTTGGCAGGAAGCCCTCGATGGCCATTGAGAACATACTCACTCTTGCGGACAGCAGGGAGTACGACTGCAGGAAGGCGCGGGAGACGTTCGGGTGGGAACCCAAAGTCAAGTTCGGAAAGGAAAGCCTGAAGCCGTACCTTTGATTTCGTCAGCCGCTCTTTCCGGTCAGTCCAAGCGTCTTGTAGAACGCGTCGGTGTTTGCCGGCCTGCCGAGGAAGCCTTCAAGGAGCTTGTCGCCGTCTTCCAGGTCGCCTTTTTCAAGAATCCATTTCCGATAGCGTGCGCCGGTGCTTGGGTTGAACAGGCCTTCCTTTTCAAACTGCGCAAAGCAGTCGATTGCATACACCCGCGACCACGCGTAGCAATAGTAGCCGGCGTCGTAGCCGCCCATCAGGTGGCCGAACGTTGCCGGGAAGTGCAGGCCGTCCTGCGGACCCATCTTGGTGTACTCCTGCATCACGACGTCGGAAAGCTGGGTCGAGTTCACGGCGCCCTTTGCCTCGTGCATGCGAACGTCAAACTCCGCCCTGCCAAGAAGCGACGAGTACGTGTAGCCCTGGTCAAGGTCGCGCAAGGCAATCAGCGTGTCGCGCATCTGAACGGGCATCTTTTCTGAGCGGTTTGCGTAGTGGCCCGAAAGCATGTCTATTACCTGCGAGTCCCACGGCCAGCGCTCAAGAGTCTGCGAGGGAGTCTCCACGAAGTCCCAGGCAGTGTTGCAGCCCGAGATGCTTACATAGGGAACCTGTGTGAGCGTGGTGTGCAGCGCGTGGCCGAACTCGTGGAACATGTTCACCACCTCGCCGTGGGTAAGGAGCGCGGGCTTGCCGTTTGATGCAGGGTTCTTGTTGGCCATAATCACTGCGACGGGCGTGTTGCGCTTGCCGTTGACTGTGCGGCCGCCGATTACGGGGTTCATGGCCTCGTGGCCGTACTTGCCTTCGCGGGGGAACAGGTCGAAGTAGATGTAGCCCAGTATTTCGCCCGACTCGTTGTCTGAGACGCTGTAAAGGAGGACGTCCTTGTGCCAGACCTTGGCATTCTCGACTTTGTCGAAGGTAATCCCAAACACTGTTGAAAAGAGCGAGAACATCCCGTTCATCGCCGAGTCAAGCGGGAAGTACTCCTTGACCTTGTCGTCGTCAAGGGCGTACTTCGTCTTCTTCATCTGGTTCTCCAGATAGGCGACATCCCACCACTCCACTACGGTTGCGTTGGGCTCGGTGGTCTTCTTGAACGCAAGGAGCGCGTCAAGGTCGGATTGGGTCTTGTTAATTATTGCCGGCTTGAGGTCGGCAATGAACTTTTCGACATTGCTTGCGTTCTTTGCCATGCGGGTTACGGTGCGGTAGTCAACCCAGTTTGCGTAGCCGCTTACGTTGGCTATCTGCTGACGCAACAAAACTGCGTCTTCCAAAAGCTTGGTGTTCTCCTCGGGATTGCCGCGATTGTTGAACGCCGCACGCATGCGCTTGCGGGTCTCCCCGCTTTTTGCATTGAGCATAACAGGCTCGTAGTCGGGATACTTCATGGTGACTACGTACTTGCCTTCCGCGTTCTTTTCAAGGCGGTCGAGGAAGTCCTGCGGCACGCCGTCAAGCTCCTCTTTTGAAAACGCAATCGTGGTCTTGTCCAGGTTCAGGTTCGTTCCAAACTTTACCTCCAGCGCAGACAGGTTCTGCTTGAGAGTGCGCACCTGCGCAAGCTTGTCGTCCGGAAGGTTCAGGCCATTGAGCTCGAACGACTTTACGGTCTGCTCGTAAAGCCTTTTTGTTGCCTCGTCTGCTGGAACGCTTTTTTTGATTACCTCGTAGAGGTCCTTACGGGTGTAGACTTCAACTCCGAACTTGCCCACCTTTTCCTCGCACGCAGAGCCCTCTGCTGAGATGCTGGCATCCGGGTAGAGGCTGCCGGTAATCAACAGCTGGCCGACTGCCTCGCCAAAGTCAGCCATTGCGGTCTCGAATTCCACAACTGCGTTGGCCTGCCTGTCAGCAGAAAGCGCCGCAATCTCTGCAAGCCGCGCAGTAGTCCTGTTGATTGCCTCGTCGCAAAGCGCAGTTACCTCGCCGGGCTCGTAGTGGCTGCGGATGGGCTCGACGTTTGCCTCCTGGCGCGTCTTTGATGAAGGAACGGAAGTTGGAGTGGATGAAGAAACCGGCGCGGTCGATGGACTTGCCGAAGCGGCGGGAGTCCCCTGCTGCACGCACCCGGAAAGGAACACGAAGCACAGGCAGAGTAGCGCTGAAAGATGGATAGATTTGAAGAAAATTTCGGAGGCCATAATTAGATTTCTGCCTGCAGGTTTTTATGCGTCTTGAAAGGGGAATCGCGCGATTTTTTAATCGGCGAAGTTAGCCTAGACCACCATACACACAATAGTACGATGATTAGCTAGACTGCACACGAAATAGTACTACTTGTGTGCGTAAAATGTTGCAACCTTGGCAAAGTCTGCTTTAGCGCGGCCAGTACTGTTTGTGGGGGAGCGGCTCCCGCGCCAGGCACTACGCCAGAGCCGTCGTCAGCATAACAGACCCAAATCGACCCGGAAACACTCTCGAAGTGCGTTGGCCCGTCAATGGCAACTTCCTGGAGGACGGACCGCCGGAACCCCTCATTGGTTGGAACGTGACCTCGGCTTCCTCAAAGGGCACTAACGGCACTCCGACATCAGAATAACTGGAGTTGGAAGAAACGTAAGCTATGCCCCACCGATTCCAACCGTTGCCTGTGTTTTGAGAAAAATGAAAGCTAATCAGACCTGTTTCGGGGTACTGCCCAGTTTTGTCGCAGGTAAACGGCGAGTCGGCAAATCACATGCTGGGAAACATGGATGCAACATTGAAGACTATGGCTAGAAGTATTGCTAAACCGATAGCGAGCAGTAACGCTACGGATGAAAGGTCGTTCCAGTTATGAAGTTTTGCAATGCAAAGACAGCCCACATACAGCGAACAAGAAATCAGGAGGATGAAAAGAATCGCGCCCAGAAACGGGCTTAACGTATAACCAAACACAATCAGCCAGATAAAAAGAACAAAACTAGACGCAGCATACGACAGCACTGAAAAGGTATCTTCAAGACTTCCTTTGAATGCGTTGGCGTTCGTTCCAAGCGTGTGCAACACCAAACCCATAAACGCCATAATCATTGGCAAGATAATCCAAAAAAACAGGGGAAAAAATGCGAAGACAGCTAATACGGCAACCGCAGCAATGGAACTGATGCCAACGGATACTCCGCGGACAGCTAAGATGGGGGATATTACAACCGGAATCAAGGACACTTTGTAATAATGCAGAAAGGAGTCTGCTATAGACATCCTTCTGCTGCGCCCAGCCGGATCCAGCATCACCATAAATTGCCATCCCGCCTCACACAAACAGAAGTATGCCATGACAAGAAAAGCAATGCCCAACAGGGCGGTGCCGAAGTAATGCAGGCCTAAAAGAAATAGTAGAACACCTGCACAAAGCGGTAAAAACAAAAACCAATTCTGTATCAGAAAACTCCGCATAGTAGAGAAATCCAAGGATATCACAAAAGAAGGAAAGTATACTTGTTTTTTAATAATCGCAAAGTGGTTGAAACAGGATAAAAAAAGCAATGACGATGGTTTCCCAGCGGTTTTATAAACAATTACCTTCACTACATAGTTCCGCAAAATGCGCCCGTCTGGACTGCTTTAGAGCAGGAGGGAATCAAGGCTCAACAGAGCAACTGGTTCTTTTCGTCCACTGGCCCTTAAGCCATTGGCATCAAGCAGGCACAGGTTTGCAAACGAAAAATCACATTCACTGGTGTAACACACTTGGTTTACGAAAACGAAAAGGTCGCCAAGGCAGTACCTGCAGTGCTTGC
>Ga0074198_1001561_pt1 | contig 14690 bp, 11 predicted proteins | sample EPASupsiteSAE323_FD_64527 | JGI IMG/M metagenome (GOLD analysis project Ga0074198, IMG submission 64527) | Bioremediated contaminated groundwater from EPA Superfund site, New Mexico - Sample SAE3-23 | ecosystem: Environmental > Aquatic > Deep subsurface > Groundwater > Contaminated ...
GACTGGCGGGCGATTTTCATTTTCGTGATGATTATAGCCGCGATACCGGCGATGTGGTTCGGTTTGAAAAAATATCATGATTATTCAATCAATAAGATAGAAAAAGGAAACGAAGAGGAGATCAATGAGCTTAAAACTCGCATAAGCACCGTTTCTAACGATATCGCGCAGCTTGAAAGCCAGCTTAATAAAGCGATGATTTCAAGGGAAAAAATTAAAGAAATCAACGAAAGAATAGATTTTTTTAACAGAATTTACCAGAAATCATTTTTATGGTATGAATTTTTCGATAAGCTCGAAAAACTCACTCCGCAAGAAGTGTGGATAAAAGAAATAAAAATCAGCGGCGATTCTTTGAAGGAGCAATCTTTTAAGGTTATATGCGAGTCGAAGGAGCCTTATCACGCGCCTGAATTTTTGAAGAATTTAATGCAAAACCGCGAATTTGTTCCGCCGTCTGACGATAAGAACACGGTCGATCTTTCGGAAGTTAGAATAAATCAGGCATTTGGTTATGAATTTTCGCTCGATTTTAAATTTTATCCGTTTAAAAAAATTATTGCCGATCCCGAGAAATTAATAATGAACTTAAACGACGAAAAAGTTTTAAAAGCATATGTCGTTAATATAATGGAACAAAAAAAGGAGCTCGCTTCCGGAACTTATTTCGTAGAAACGGTAAATTTTGACGGAAACGTGTCTTATAACGAAAATACAGGGGCTGTGAAAGCGTTAAAATCCGGGAAGGGATTTTTAAAATTAGTGACATCCGATAAAAAATTTAGCCAGACTATAGACTATGAAGTGCTGAAATAAGAATTTAACCGTACTGTAATGTAATTGAAAGGGTGCTGAATGAGGACCAGATCCGCGTCTCTCGCTGAGAGGACAGTAATATATATATTGATCTTCGTTTGCCTTGGCGTGAACGGTTGGATTTACTGGAAGCTAAACACGGAATATGTCGCCAGAAGGATCGAAGCCGAAGAAGCTCTGGCCAAGGCGCAGGAAGAACGCGACCGCCTTCAGCGGGAAAGCAACGAAAAGGCCTCGCTATTAGAGCAAAGAAGAAAAGAAGTCGAGAGAAAGAAGAAAGAAGACGAAAAGAGAAAAAAGGAACTCGATGCTACGATCGAAGTTTTAAATAAAACGCTCGTCAATCTTCCGCCTATTGACGTATGGCCTGAACTTATAAAAAAAATCGAAATATTGGCCACGGATTTGAAGATAAAAATAACCAGCTTTACGATAATCGAAAATAAAGACTTAAGAAGTAATATAAAGAAGGATTTTACCGAATTTTACTTTACTTTGGATCTTGAAGGCGAATATTCAAAAGTGTTAGAATATATATGGAACCTGGAAAATTCGATTCAATTAAAACGTACCGCCAGCACCACTGTTTGGAAGGCCATAATTAAGGTTGTAGAAGGCGGGTTTAAAATAAAAAGCCTTATTACAGAAGACGATACCATGAAGCTTGAACTTACGCTGACGACTTTTTTCAGAGGTGCGCAGTGATAATAAGAAAAGGCCTCGTATTGATTATAATATTTGCGCTTTTAACGTGCGTTTTCATAGAAGGCTGCGGTTGCGGCAAGAAAGCGCCCGAAGGCGAAGAGGGAGCTGCTGCTGAAGGCGAACCCGCTGCTGAAGGCGAGACGCCTCCGGAAGAAGCGGCGCGTTCGACCGCGCCGCCGCCGCCCGCTGCGGCCCCGGCCGCAAAGCCGCCCGCTGCGAAACCGCCGGCAGCTAAGGCTTCGGGTGGAAAGGGAGCCGAAGCGCCTAAAGCTTTTTCAATTAAAGCTAAAAATATACCAGACGATAAATTTTTGCCGATAGAATTCGATACGAGAGAGGCGGCGCTCGTTTCAAGCGGGCAGGCGTATAACGCTAAAGTGCGCAGAAACGTATATCGCGATATCAAGTCTTCTTCGAAATTAAGAAAAGACGCCGAAATGGTAATCGAACAGGCAAAAAAAATAGTCGCAAAGGTTAAGGCTATGCCGGCCGGTTCTTATTCTGAACCGCTTTTTAAGTCGGCTGAAGAAAAATTAAAAGAAGCCGAAGACGCTTTTAAAAGCCAGAATTATTTTAAAGCGAAAGCCGTCGCTGAAAAAGCCGTGGAATTGGCTGGCGATGCGTTGCCCAAAATCGCCGCTCAAGATAAACAGAGCATAGAACTGGCTTATAAAGGTTATTACCAGCTCGGCGAAGAAAAAACGGCCATGCTGACGAAAAAAGATCCCGATACCGGCGCTGAGAAGCTCTTTATGATCGAGCGTGGAAATATTATCAGCGAAGAATTGCCGAATTTTATAACCATAGACAACCCCGATGGAACGCAGACAAAAACTAATAAAATCGAATATCGTATCGATAGTATCGAAGAAGATTTTATTAATATAACTAACATTACAGAGCGAAAGTCTTCCATAGCGCTTCCTTTATCTAAGACTTCCGATAAAAAAACTTCTTCCGAAAAAGATCCTAAAAAAGAATCGGCCAAAAAAGAGGCGGAAAAATCGAGCGCCCCGGTTTTTCAATCTAATCAGACTACCGGCGCTAAAAAGTCCGTTCTCGACGACAATAGGCCTTCGCTCGATACGAACAAGGGTTTTACCACCACGCTCGACAGCTCTACTGTTAAAAATGCAGTCGATTAAAACTGTTATGTGTCATATTTTTATAAAATTTCATTTAAAATTCAATAAAAGTATGATATAATACGCTTGGTGATTTTATGGCTGAATTTATCTATACTGCAATTAACGCATCCGGGACCGAAGTAAAAGGCACGGTCGAAGCGGCCAACGAACAGGCGGCGCGCGAAAGGCTTGTTGCCCAGAACCTCTCTGTCACTTCTTTAAAAAAAGAAGCTGAAATGACATGGGAGGAATATTTTTCGAAAAACAATCGAAAAATAAACAATAAAGACATAATGATGTTTACGAAATATTTCGCCGTTTTAACGAAGGCGGGTATCCCGATCATTAAGTCGCTTGTCATTCTCGAAAAGCAGACCGAAAATTTAAGGCTTCAAAAGCGCGTAAAAAAAATAAGAACCGGCGTAGAGGCGGGTTCTAACCTTTACGAGCAATTTTGCTATCACGACGATATTTTTCCGCCGATGTATCTGAACTTGCTTAAAATAGGCGAAGAATCAGGTATGTTATACGACATGCTCGAAAAGCTCAATATGTTTTTGAAAAAATCGGCGGCCTTAAGATCCAAAGTTAAATCGGCAATGGTTTATCCGGTGGTAATTATGGTAGTCGCCGGTCTCGTAGTCGTGTTCTTAATGGCGTTCGTTATTCCTCGATTTTCCGCGATGTTTAAAAGTTTTAAATCCGAATTGCCGCTTCCGACACAAATTGTTGTGGCTATATCTAATTTCGTAAGAGATAATGTAATTTTCGAAGTTATCGGCGTCGTTTGTTTCGTATGGGCTGTAAAGGCTTTTTATAAATGGCCAGTAGGCCGGCAGATATGGGATAAAGTTTCGTTGAAGCTTCCGCTCGTGGGACTGCTTGCAATAAAATATTCGGTAAACACGTTTGCGTCGAACCTTGCCGTTCTTTTGAAGTCAGGCGTTTCGGTCACCAAAGCGCTTGAAATTACGAACGATTCAGTCGACAACTGCATATTGAAGGCGGAATTCAGCCAGATGAAAGTGAACGTCGAGGCCGGAATGAGCATAGGCGATTCGGTTTCTAAATCGCCCACGATACCCGACATGGTGGCTCAAATGATAGCGATAGGCGATCAAACCGGTACGCTTGAAACCATGCTTGAAAATATCGCGAGCTTTTATGAAGAAGAAGTCGATCAACTGGTCGACGCGCTCACTTCGCTTATAGAGCCTATGTTTATAGTATTTCTCGGCGGCGTCGTCGGTTCGATAGTAATCGCGATGTTTTTGCCGATATTGCAGATGAGTAAAGCCGTTCAGCATTAAGAAAAATATGCCTGCATAAGAATGGAGACAATTAAGTGATTAAAGAAGAAACGAATGACGATGTTTCGGTTAAAAGAACGCCGGAGGGATTTGATGCCGGAAAAATGCGCGGCATGCTTGTTGATTACGTTACGGGTCTTCCGACGTTAAATTTCGTCATAGATGAAATAAAGGCGTTGTTTCCGAAGAATTCCGCGGCGGTCATATCCGTCAATATTTCTTCGATTATCGACATTGAAAAAGTATATGGCTATAAAAATTACGATGAGCTCATAAAAAAAGTCGCGGTAAGCTTAAACTCCATGAAAGGGCAGTTGCTGCGTAAAAACGATTTTGTCGTAGTCATGTTTCCCGCTTCGTCGCATTTCATTATTTTATTATCTTCTCCGCGAAACAAGGGAAGGATGGATATTGAAAATCTTGAAAACATTTCCCGGAGAATATTAGAAAGCCTTAAAGCTTCCGTTCCTCCGTCTCTTGCAATATCTTCCGAATACATAAATTTCAGCATAGGATATTCCATTATAGGCGAAAGCGTCAAGGAACGTATAGAAAGATGCCTTTTCACGGCTATACGTGAAGCCGAAATTTCAGGAATCAATATCGAAATAAAAGAGCGGCAGAAAATAAAGGAAGATATCAAGAATATAATCGTACATGAAGAAGTGCGTACCGTATTTCAACCGATTGTCAGCATGGCCGATTCGGATATAGTAGCCTATGAAGCTCTTACCAGAGGGCCTAAAACCTCGAAATACGAAATGCCGGTAGTTTTATTTACCGCCGCCGATAATCACGGATTTTCAGAAGAGCTTGAGTGGCTTTGCATAGCGAAATCTATGATCAATTTCAGCTTGAATACCACCTTTATCAATAAAAGCTTTAACAGGGCGCTAAGCAAAAAAAGTCCGCTGCTATTTTTAAATATCGATCCGAAAACATTTAAAGATACTAATACGATAGTGAACAGATTTTCAGGGCTCGTAAGCAAATATAGCATCGATGCGTCGAGCATAGTGCTTGAAATTACCGAAAGAACCGCGATTGCCGATTTTAACGTTTTTAATATCATGATCGCCGGGCTTAAAAATATCGGATTTAACATAGCTATCGATGATGCCGGCGCAGGTTATTCGAGTCTTCAATCGATCGCGGAGTTGAAGCCCAAATATTTGAAATTCGATATGGTTCTGGTTCGCGATATAGACAAAGATTATATCAAACAGGAGCTTTTAAAAACGCTTTTAGAATTTGCGAATAAAACCGCTTCTATCGTAATAGCCGAAGGAATTGAAACCGAAGCGGAATATAGGACGGTAAAAGCCCTGGGCGTGCATCTTGGGCAGGGTTATTATTTCGCTAAACCAAGTCCGCAGTTCATCGAAATGGTACAAATATTATAATCATAAGCCGTTTTTTTCGGTTAAACTTAAGAAAAAAATAAAAATTCGAAACCAGCGATTCGCCGGCTGGAACACGGCGAGCATGTAATTATTTATACTATTAAAAATAAAAAAGCGTCATATTATGTTCGAGCAAAAAATTACGGAACTGCTTTTCCTTCTGTCTTCCAATGATTTAAAAGTGAGGACTAAAGCAATAAGGGACCTCGGCGCTACGTATAGCATCGAGGCGTATAACGCCCTGAAAAATCTTCTTAAAAAAAACGATGCCGCGTTAAGGCCCGTTATTAAGGAAGCGCTTTTATCGATAGAAGCTAAAATCAAAGAAAAAAACGAAAAGCTTATCGATGAAGTGTCGCCGCTGGACCAACCGGATGCGCGCCCATCGCATCTTAATTATGATGTATTTTTAAAATATTTGAACGACGAGGAACCTAAAAATAGGATCGCCGTAGTTTCGGCATGCTCGCGAATCAGCCGCGATAAAAACATAGAAAAAATGCTTATAGATCGTCTCGACATAGAAAATAATCCTTTCGTTATAGCCACTATTTTAATTAATCTCGGACGTTGCGGTTCCGAACGTTCGCTCGATATAATTTGTTCGTTTTTAAATAACGCCGACGAGCGCATAAGAGCTAACGCGGTCGAAGGACTTGAATATTTGCAGGCTCCTCTTGCCGTCGAACATTTGCTAAAAATGGCGAGCGACGAAAGCGCGCGCGTCAAAGCGAACGTCGCTCGCGCTTTAATTAATGTCGATCCTGATTTCGTCGAAAAAGTCATACAAGCGATGCTTGCTTCGAAGGATGAAAGCCAGGTCGAAGCGGCCAGATACGTAATTGACCTGGCCAAATATAAATTCAAGCATCAGAATGCAAATGACGATTTAAATTCAGAAAAAAACGTAAATGCAACCAATATTGATTTAGCCGGACAGGCGGCGGGCGTTAACCTTAAAAATAATTTCCGCAAAACTTTTTATTATGCCGCTGCTTTTGCTGTCATTTTTATAGCAGTTTTTATATATCAGTCGTTCGTGAAGGAAAGAAATGGTGCGGGGCCGGATGGCAAAGCTTCGCAAACTGAAGGCTCTAATAATTCTTATGAAGTGGAACTTAACAGAAAAATCGCATCTCTTATCGAAGATACGGAAAAATATTTAAGCGAAAACAAGCCTTCAGAAGCGTTTCTTTCATTCATTCGTTTGAAACAGGTAAAACCCGCCCATGAAATGCTCCGTTATCTGGAAGCCGAAATAAAAATCGCCGAAAATAAACATCGCGATGCGCTGGCCATATTAAAGCAATTGCCTTTGAACAATGAGCCAAGGCATTGTTACGACATCGGATTGTGTTATTATAATATAGAAAATTTTCCCGACGCGTCTAAATTTTTAGAGCTTGCTATAAAATATGACGGACGCGGTAAATATGCTCAACTAGCCGAAAAAATAACTTCTGAAATTAAAAATCGCCGTGATAAGCAAGTAGCCGAAGCGAAAAAAGATTCCGATTTGTTTATGCGCACTTTTTTTTCGATGTTAAATAGCGATGGGCCGAAGTCTTTGCGTCAGTATTTCTGGAAAAAAGAAGTATATGAAAATTTTGAAGAAACCTGGAGGCGTTCGCTTCTGGATGTAAAGCAATGGCGTATAGAATACAAATTGATTAATTCGGAGCTTTTAACGCCTTTAGGCAGCGAGCGCACAGTCGGAGTAAAAGTATTAGAATGCTGGCAATATGTAAATTATGGCATGATTTCGTGGATCACTTACCGCTATAATGAGTATTATTTGAAGGATGCGCCGAAAGATTATGCTTTCGAAACGTCTTCGGTAGCGCTTCCGGTTTTAGTAAATGAAATATTAGACGTTAGCAGAGATGAAAAAAGCTTAATGCCATACGAGGAAGCGGAACGGGCTTCTATTTTATTATCGTCTGCGGTTTTAAATCTTTCTAAAGATCGCACGGGGGCAGTCGATCTGATAAAAAAACTGGCGGAAAAGCATTTTAAGAATCCCGCAGTGATGCTTGAATATTTAAGCAATGTCCAGTCGATTAATCCACAGCAATTAAAAGCAATTTATGAAAAAATGCAGAAGACAAAACCATCGGAAATGCCCAGCCAATTTTATTTTGGAAATCAATATATCGCGGCAAGCATACTTAATTTAATAGCCAACCGCTATCTCGATCTTGGCGATGAAGACCAACATTATAAAATAATGGAAAAAATCGATCGTGAAGTGGAAGGTTTCGCGGAGGCAAGCTATGAACTCGCGATCAGCCTGGCTAAGAAAAAAAAGGATGACGAAAGCTTTCAGGCTGTAAAAAGGGCGTTAAAAATGGAGCCTGATTTTCCAGCGCTCGAATTTTTCTTTTTTTCTGATGAGTATAACTATAACGTTTCTATTATGGCAAGGGCGGAGCTGAAAATCGATCAGCAAGTAATCGATGATTTTGAAAAAGTTTTAAGGCAATATCCGCGATACTGGCGTTCATATTATAATGTCGGCAAGTTAATGCTTGTAATAGATGCAAGCGATGAAGCGCGCGGATATTTCGAAAAAGCCCTCGAATTAAGCCCTGATAATTGCAACGTACTTACAAAGCTTGCTTATTGTTATTTTCGCTTAAACGATAAAAAAAAGGCGCTTGAAATTAATTCAAAGGCCGAAAAACTGGCGCCCGACAATTTTCAGGTTAAAAGAAACCGCACTTTGTTCACAAAATAGTCTGAAATCAACTGTTCTTATAATATAATGCTTGACTTTTAACGGTGTTTTTGGTAATATGAAAAAATAATTTTATTTTAAGTATCTGCGGTTATGGTTATATCTATATCCGTACTAAGTTCGGCGATTTTCTTTGTAAGCGCAAAATATTTTTGCGAGTTGGTTTTTACGTCGCTTTAAGGAGAGATTATGCCTTCTTCGAATAGTTTTAGTAAAGAGGAATTAATCAAAAACCTTGAGTCGAATGACAGCGGCGTTCGCAATAACGCCATACTGGCTCTCGGCGAATTAAACGATGCCGGCGTTATAGAACACATCGAAAAACTTTGTAATGCAGGCGATCCTGCGACGCGTTACTTCGCGAAGAAAACCCTTAAAAAACTTAAGGAGCTTCGCCAGAAAAACGATCCGGTTGCGCTTGACGCTGAGCCTGAATATGGTTCGAATATTGAAATTTTAAAAAAAGAGCTTTTCAGCCCTAATACGGAAATTCGGTTGCGCGCTTTAAAGTCGGTTTTCGTAAATTGCTACCCGGCCCTTGTTCCAGCGCTGGTTGAAATGTTAAACGCTGAAACGGACGCTTACGTTCTTGCCACTCTGGTTAAGGTGGTCGGTAAACACGGCGGGGCCGAACACATTGATGTTTTGAAAAAATATCTTTCACACGACGATTTAAGGGTTCGCGCTAATGCCATCGAAGGCCTTGAATTTATTGGCACCGAGAAAATTATTCCATATATAGTTCCTTTTATAAACGATATCGACAACCGAATTCGCGCCAACGCGGTTAAAACGTTGTCAAAATTTAAGTCTGGCGAAATGATTGCGGTTCTTGGTTCGATGATCGATTCTCAGCAGCCGTGGATGCGTGATTCAGCCATTTTCGCGCTCACGCAAATCGCAAGCGAAGAAGCTATAACGTTTATTGCAAAGGCCCTTTACGATAACGATAAGAACATATCGAATCATGCGATGCAGGCGTTGCTTAAAATAGGGAACGAGTTTGCGTTGAAAAAACTCGATGAGTTCAGGCAAAAAACGAAAAGCCGTCCGTCGAGCGGAAATTTATATAAAAAGCATCACAGCGTTTCAGATAGCGCAATAGCTTCTTCGAAGGTTGAAAAAAGGCCGGAGGCTGTTCATCCTTCGGAGGCGAGGATGCATGCGCAGGCTAATAAAAATGAGCCGGCGCCGGATGAGATGCCGTCCATGGAAGAGCTTGAAGATGCCGTAGCGGCTGAAAAATTTAAAGCGGGCGGCGGTAAAAAAGAGCTTGCGCTTATTAATATTTTTAAAGACGAGCAAAGCGTTGTCGCGTCAAGTTTTAAAATAGATCTCGATGATAATTTCGCTTCTTACGTTCACGATATCGCCTATATTTCATTGTCTACGCTCGAGAAGAAAAAGGCGGTGGAAAAGCGAGAACCTCAGGATGCAAAGACGAATAATGACGCAAAAAAGAAAATAACGCCCGACAGTTTGAAAAACGAGAAAAAATAAATTAAAAAGCTATAAAAATAATAACGGAGGTTATAAAATGATTATCGATGCTTCTCAGTTGAGAAAAGGAACTATTTTCAAGATGAATAACGAGTTGTATATGGTAGTGACTTTTCAGCACTTAACGCCAGGCAACTGGCGCGCCATGATGCAGACGAAAATTAAAAACTTAAGGACCGGCGCCATCGCCGAAAACCGTTTTGGAGCGCACGACAAAATAGAAGTGGTGGACCTCGAGCATAAAACGATGGAATATCTCTATCAGAGCGGCGATGAATTTCATTTTATGGATACCGCCAGTTACGAGCAGGTTGTTTTGACGGAAAAAGATCTCGGCGATACGATGCTTTATATGACGCAGAATTCACAATGCCAGATTCAATATTATGAAGAAAAGCCGATAGGCGTTATATTGCCTATAACCGTCGATCTTAAGGTTGAATATACCGAACCTGGCATTAAGGGCAATACCGTGTCCGGCGCCACGAAAATAGCGCGTATGGAAACCGGGCTCGAAGTAAAGGTGCCGCTTTTTATTAACCAGGACGAAACCCTTCGTATAGACACCCGTTCCGGTGAATATGTCGAACGCGTATAATAAAAATTAAAATTTCAGTAATACAGTGAATCGCTTTCGGCCCCAGAACGCCGGAAGCGGTGTTTTATACGTTTATATTCCGTGGTTTTAAACGAAAACCAGCTTGCTTTTGATATAGTTCGCCGAAGCGCTGGTGTATAACATTATGAATCGGAGGCATGGGATGAATTTCGCAAAACCCGGCTTGCTTTTGTTGATATTATGCGTCCCGTTTTTGATTTATTATTATAAAATAATTCTTAAGACGGCGTCGAAACGCCGCGAAAAATTATTTTCAGCGAGAAATTACTTCGCCCTGCTCAATTTTTCCAGCCAGCCCAACACGACCGTAAAAATTATAATGTATATAATAGTTTTGACTTTGATCGCTTTCGCGTCGTCGCGGCCCCAGGGAATTGAAAAACCCGATGAGGTGCAGGCGAGCGCTATCGACATATGTTTTTTAATAGACGTTTCGGAATCGATGAAAGCCGTCGATATAGGCGATACGAACCGGCTCGATCTGACTAAAGCGGTTGTTTCGCATTTGATAGATAATTTGAAAAACGACAGGGTCGGCATAGTCGCTTTTTCCGGCGACGCTTCGTCGATTTGCCCTCTTACGCTCGATCATACTGCGGCCCAATCGCTTTTAATGCAGGCCGATTTCGATTTGATTGAAAAAGGCGGCACCCGGCTTGATTATGCGATAGAAACAGCCAGGGCGCGTTTCAGCGCCGGCGAAGACGTGGCGAAGGTTATAATAATATTTACCGATGGCGAAAATCATGAAGGTAAAACGGTCGAAGCCGCCGTCAAAGCCTATCGTGAAGGCATAGTGATCCATTGCGTCGGAATCGGCTCTAAAGCCGGAGCGCGTATTCCGATAGGACGTGACAGCTGGGGCGAGCTGGTTTATAAAAAGCATAAAGGGCGCGACGTAATAACGAAGCTTGATGAAAAAGTGCTTCAAGAAATAGCGGCTAATGCGTCGGGTGAATATTTTCATGTTTCAGATCAGGCCAGTTTGCTCGCTATGGTTTCAAGCCTTAAAAATCTAAAAAAAAGAGCGCTTAGAGTTTCAAATATAAGCGTGCGCGAAGAAATGTTTTCTTATTTTGCCTTTGCTGCGCTTATAATTCTTCTTATAGAATATGTCATTCCTTCTACCAGGCCTGTTAAGCATATCGGATTGCTGTTAATTGCGGCTGCCGCCGTTTTTTCTTTGTTCCAATCCCCCTGTTACGCCGTATCCTGGCTTAAAACGCCTTCGCAAATAACGCAGGCGGACGATGAAATAACGCGTAAAACCGAAACTCACATAATGAAGGGCGCGAATTATTTTAAAGGCGCCGAATTTAAAAAAGCCGAATCCGAATTTCAAAGCGCCAAAATATTAAGCCCCAGGAGTTTCGTTACCGACTATGACATAGGCTGCGCCATGTATAAAAATAAAGATTACTCCTCCGCCGTTAAAGCATTCGAAAATTCCATTTTGCAGGATGAAAAAAAGACCCAGTTCGAGCCTTATTATAACAAAGGAAACTCACATTTTATGATGCAAGATTATAAAAATGCAGTCGCTTCTTATGAAGAAGCCTTAAAAATAAAGCCCGATGACGATGACGCCAGGTATAATCTTGAAATAGCCAAAAAAAAGTTAGAAGAGCAGATGAAAAAAGAGCAAGAAAATAAAACGGGTAATAACCAGCAGCAGGATAAGCAAAAAGAAAAAAATACGGACGAAAACTCCCAAAAACAGCAAGAAAATAAGAATGACCCTTCGCGGCAAAATGCTCAAAATCAGCAAGATTCTCAGAAAAACGGCGAAAAAGGGAACGATGAAAACAAGCGTAATGATGCACAGAATGAAAATAAAGGCCAGCCTTCCTCACAGGGTGAAAATAAAGACGCCCAGGCCGGAAAAGATGCCGTTGAAAATCTCGTAGATAAGCAGAACTTAGAAAAATATAAAAACCTTAAAGTCGATCCTAACCGGGTTAAAATGTTTCTTAAAGATCTTGAAAACGATGAGGCGCGCGTGCAGCAATTGTACCAAAGAAATAAAAAACGTTCGAACGAGCAGGATGAAATGGATCTTTTTAACATGAACCCGGAAGAGCTGCACGATTATATGCGCCGCCAGATGATGGGCGAGGAGCAGCCCCGTCCGCAAAAGAAAAAAGGCAAACCGGATGATCGTAAAGATTGGTAGAGCCGCCCAGGCCCAGTCTTACTTAAATTTTGAAATTGTTCTACCGATGAAAGTTCGTTTGGCGTCACATTAAAGCTTCGCTTAAAATTTCATTTTTGTTTTACCCGCTAAGGCCATAAAAAAAATTATGGCACTTGACAAGAGATAATATTTAAAGTATTATGAATAAAAAACTTATTGGAGAAATATCGTGAATAAAATTGATAACTCCGACGGCAAAAAGAATGCGCCAATAGGCTCTTTTTTTATAGAATCCGAAAAAATGGATGTTTTATGTTCGTTTGCGTATGATCGCAGCAATATTTCGGCGCAACCTCCCGAGCGTAAGAAAATCAACGTCATGATCGTAAAAATACACGGTACCATCGATCTTCTTTCTTCGACCGAATTTCAAAAATATACCATGGATTTTGTATTACGCGGTGAAAAATATATGCTGCTCGATCTTACAAAACTTGATTTTATAGATTCTATGGGGCTTTCGACTATATTGATGCTTTATCAGAAAATATACGATATGGACGGTAAAATAGCGATTTTAAATCCCAGGCCTTCCATAATGGTTGTTTTGAAAATTACGAAAGTAAATCAGCGCATACCGGTTTTTAATTCCGCCGAGGAAGCGCATATTTATTTTTCGAATTATTCGGAGAAAAAATAATATGTTTTTTTTTGAAACGCCTTTAGCGGTAAGTAAAAAAAATCGCGCCATGACTATTACCGAAATTATTATCGTGGCCGCTATTTTTGCGCTTATTATAGGCGTTTTTTATCAGCTTTTTATAGCCGGTCATAAAAATTTCAACGCCGGCGTATGGATGGCGAATCTCACCCAGGAAATGAACGTGGGCTTTCGGCAGTTTCAAGAAGATCTAAAAAACACGGCGATCATGGTTTCAAACATTCCTGGAAATTACTATAAAACGAATGTAAAGCCCGATCCGAAACACAATCCGGCATTTGATTTTTATTATAATTCAAAGTTGCTTTCACCGTCAGGGGCCGGCCCTGGCGATAACTTAATGCATTTTAAAATGTGCAGGCAGCCTCAAAAGAAAGAATTCGAAACAAAGCTCGACAACCAGCCTGCTTTAATCGAAGAGGTCTTTTTTTTGATAAACGAAAAAGGCGAATTATGTTACGAAAAAAAATCCTGTTCGTGGGATGGCGAACCTAAAAGCGTTCCGACGCTTAATCCGACGGTGGACAAAACCGTGAATAAACGTGTTTTGATTCACGATGTAGAAAGCGTACGCTTCGTTTTACAAAAAAGCGCCAGTAAAATAGAAAAAAACAAGATGTTCGGCATTGAAGTGAAGGTCGCTCCGCCTAAAAACCAGGGGCGAACCATTCAACCGATTATCAAAACAACCCAGGTTGCAATTAACGTCGAACCGAACGAGGCCATTTAATTACTTTAATAATTTCTTGATGGCGGCTTGATATGAACGGCAAAATTATTTTTAAAACTGCATATTTAAAAACGTCGCATAGGGCCCTTTCTCTAACTGAAATAATTGTAGGAGTTGCGCTTTTTGCGTTCGCTTTAATCCCTTCATTTACTTATCTTATGTCGTCGGTAAAGCAAACTTCGGCCACCGATATGGAAAACACGGCCGGAATAATCGCGAGCAGCGTTCTGGACCGCATATTAGACAATATCGATTATGAAGACGTTAACGCCGATTTAAAGCTCGATCAAATTTCGGGTATTACCGATGAAGACGGCATAGACAATAATGAACTCAAGACTAAATCGGTAGTTTATAAATTATCGATGGATGTTAAAACGGCCGCAAACGATAAGATCGAATTCGGGTTCAGAAAGACGCCTTACATAAAAAGGCAATCGGGTAAAAATATCGAAGCAGATGCCGAGAATTCAATAAACAAAATAATGGCGGACGATAAGCGCTGGAAAAGCTTTATTAAACTTAAATTGTCCGATATTACGAAGCACAAGAAAAAAACTTTTCTTAAAGAAATAATTTTGAACGTCAGCTGGAAAGATCCGAATACCGGCCGGGACAGAAATGAAAGATTCGTCACTTTGAAGGCGAATTTAACCCTGGTCGAACAGCAGGGCGGTTAGTTATATGAATAACTTTAAACGCGAAAAGAACGGCAACCATATTAAAAATCGCAGAGGCATGCTTATTCCTATTATTTTAATAGGCATGTTTATATTCGTCGTTTTCTTTTTTACGCTCATGCGCTGGAACTCGGCTAACAGGCGTATGAATTATCAGGACGTATGGGGCCGCAAGGCTTATTATCTCGCAAAAGGCGGAACGCAGCTT
>Ga0074198_1001566_pt1 | contig 14625 bp, 16 predicted proteins | sample EPASupsiteSAE323_FD_64527 | JGI IMG/M metagenome (GOLD analysis project Ga0074198, IMG submission 64527) | Bioremediated contaminated groundwater from EPA Superfund site, New Mexico - Sample SAE3-23 | ecosystem: Environmental > Aquatic > Deep subsurface > Groundwater > Contaminated ...
TTCCTCAATCGCCTGAATCGTATTGACCATGGTTTCCACGACAAGCACCGGATTATGCCCGACGGCACTCTCTTCCGAGAGCATCACGGCATCGGTACCGTCGAGTACCGCATTGGCGACATCGCTGATCTCCGCTCGGGTTGCAGACTCTTTTTCCGTCATGGACAAAAGCATCTGCGTTGCCGTAATAACCGGTTTGGAATGGGCATTAGCTTTGTCGATCAACATTTTTTGTATAGTCGGAACACGGTAATAAGGGACTTCAATTCCCAAATCGCCGCGTGCTACCATCAGTCCGTCCGAGTAGCGCAAAATTTCGTCAATATTCTCTACCGCATCAAATTTCTCAATTTTGGCTATGAGCTGTACCTCGCCGCCGTATGAATGTACCACTTCGCGGGCATTAATCATATCTTGCGCATTTTGGACAAAAGAGATCGCCATAAAATCGACGCCGTTCGCCACACCCCATCCGATATCGAGTCTGTCTTTTTCCGTCAGGATATCGATACCCAGCCGCGTATTCGGAAAATTAATCCCTTTATTCGATGTGAGTTTCCCTTTATTCTCGATCATAGCTTGAACATACTCGTCATTGATCTCTACGATACTGGCACGGATAAGACCGTCGTACAGATAGACGAAATCACCTACTTTCAACATACGAAGAACACTGCTTTCGCTAATAGAAAGCCGATAATGGCTCGGTGCGACCTTTTCCCCTATGCACGTCTCATAATAAAAATCCAGCCGGTCACCGCTCTCCAAACAAAAATCTTCTTTCAATTTTCCGACACGGATTTTAGGCCCGCTGATGTCTTGCATAACCCCGACAATCAGCCCCGTTTTGCGCATCGCAGCACGTATATTGGACAAAACCTGTGCATGGTATTCATGGGTTCCGTGAGAAAAATTAAGACGAAAAACATTGACACCCGCGGTGATTAAAGCCGCGAGAGTCTCGACGTTATCAGAAGCGGGACCAACGGTTGCTAAAATTTTGGTTCGTTTTTGCATAAAGTCAACCTGATATCTAGATATTTTTAGCCATATAGTAACACACTTTGAGATTATTGGCGAAATCAATCCGTTCAAGAGTTTGGCTATCTCAGCAATTTTAGACTACAATAAAAACCATTCCAGTTTATCAGGTTTCCCTAAATATGAGCAAAAAAGTAATTTCCACCGATATCGTCCTTGTTGATATCATCGACTTTTCTCTTCTTCCGATGAACGAACAGCTTGAAATCATCTCGTACCTCTCTTTAACCTACAAAAAAATGATATTTAAAATGCTGAAAGCCTCAGCCATACCGATGGATAAAATGTTGCTTGGAATCATCCCTACAGGAGACGGTTTTTATTGTATTCTTCACCCCTCACTGCGCGGGTTCGGACCGATATTGGGGCTTTCGTTCATCCATTTTTCAGATTTCATTACAAAAGAATACGCTTATTTTAAAGGGATCCGTGTTGCGGTCCACACCGGTAACGTTCATCAATTTGAAGATATTTTGGGACATGAAAATTTTATCGGCGACGGTTTAAACGAGTGCGCGCGTTATGTTGCTATTAAAAATCTTGTCGCCAGCACCGTTATCATCTCCGATAAAGCGTATGATTCATTGCAAGAGTTTTTAAACATTCATAAAGACTACCATACCCTTTTGGAAAAATGCGAGTTTCGCCGCAGTTCCTTACATACCTTTCAAGACAAACACAATATTGACCACAGCGGATATCTGATATGGATGAGACAAGGTGGAATAATCCCGCCGCCTCAACTTTTACGGGCAGTTCAATCCAAAAAACATTAATCGATGCGGATGTTTTTTGGGTAATATAACATCCACACTATCCTGAAGGAGGATGTATGCGTTTTACGGTTGATGAATACGCGAAAACCTTTAAAATGTCCAAAGAGATGATCCAAAATAAACTCCGGACCAAACGTTTAAACTATATTATTGAAGGCGGAATAACTTATATCATTGTCCCGAGAAGTTCTCTTGAAGAGGAAAAACGGCAAGAACTTACCCAAAAAAATACAACCGCCTCTTCCGTGCCCGCACCGCAAAAAACAACGGTCGGGATGATTATAGCCTTGTATCAAAAAGAGAATCAGCAGCTGAAACTCAAAATCAAAGAACTGGAAGCCAAAATTGACCGGCTTGTACATGACAAAGAGCAAATGCTGATTGCCGAACGTGAACGGATCGAGGATATCTATGCGGCAAAAGACGAACAACTCAAAAATTTCTTTGAAGTGATTAATACCAAACTTCTTCTCTCACAAGAGAACCGCATCCATGATGTTGATATCTCGTCAACTCCGGAGCAGACTGCCGCTTCATCCCTCTCTAACGGCATCATCGAACTCAAACGTTACCTCAAGTTTATCGGAATGGGCTCAAACGAACGCAAAATCGTCAAACGCCGTTTTGAACTCGCTTACGGGAGTGATGTACGCATCATTCAAAAAGAGGGAGAATTTTACGTCGACCTCTCTAAATACGATTACACCGATTTTCTCTCCTAGGGGGCAATCCCCCTCCGCCGTTTTTCATTCAGCACTTTTTTTACTCTGACCCATCCGACACCCGATCCAACCCTCTAATTCCATAATTTTATTTTTGCGCTTCTTTATTCCCCGAATTTTTGACGAAATTTTAATACGGTTTTCCGTATATTTAATACATATATATTCTTTTAAATGTTGGTATATTTTATGCTTTAACAAATATAGTGTAGTAATTACACTATATATATCTCTTTATACTATTAATTAAGTATATTTTATACGTTTTAATGTTTATTTTAAGAAAAGGATATTACAATGGAGCAATGGAAATGAGTGATCTTTTTAATCTTCTTCATAATGCCGTAGAGGCTGAACGTAACGGGAAGAAGATATCCCAAAAAGAGATGGCTGCAGAGCTGGGAATTTCTATGCGAACGTATCAAGATTGGCGGTTGGGAAACGCTAAACCTCAGGCGGCTAAAGCAGTTATTGAAATGCTGGGGATGCTTGAAGACGATGAGATCATACGTGTGGTACGAAAAATAAATAAATTAGGGAGCAAAGCATGAGCAGTTTGAGCGAACAAGAACGTATCGGATTAGAAGAGGTGTTTTTATCGATCTCTTCAACACAAAAATGGTCGATTTGGAGTAAAAATTTCTCTGTCAATTTTGATGCGAAAAAATTCGTTTCCCCTCTTATGCTTGCTCATCATTCTAAAAAATGGCTAAAAAACGGCCTTAAAAACCACAAAATAACAAAACTATTCAATAAAATGCAAAAAAGAAGAAAAATTTAAGGCAAGAGATATTAAAGTATTCGCGGCTAAAACACTTTTTCCCTTGTCTGCTCGTGTATAAGGGAGGATTTGAGTGTTATTCGCATATCTAAATTAAGGGTAATAAATGAATAAAGCGCAATTCGTCGAATTGGTCCAAAAAAGCGGTAGTTACAAAACAAAAGTTGAAGCTGAAACAGCTATCAAAGCGTTTACTGAAGCGGTAACTGCAGCGCTCGTTGCAAAAGAAGAGGTTTCCTTGGTAGGATTCGGAAGCTTTACATCTACTCTTCAAAAAGGGAAAAGTGGTAAAGTTCCAGGAACAAGTAAAACTTACAGCACTAAAGACAAAATGGTTCCTAAATTCAAACCGGGCAAAAGTCTTAAAGACAGCGTAGAAGCCGGAAAATAATCCCCCTTAATACGTCGGGGATTTTATCCTCGGCTTATTCTCTTTTTCTTCCATTTTCTTTTTCCATTAATATTTGTTATAATTGTCGCTTAATCCTAATAACGTTTTCAATCTTCTAAATTAGAGGCAATTGGTGTTTTTTTCTTTCTTCAATTCTTTTTTTTCCAAAAGTACACCCCATTCCCCTTCCCAAAACGTGTGCGATGACGATTCAGAACAAAAAGAGTTTTTCCGCTTTTTCGCTCGTGAAGAAAACGGATATTTTTATGAAAACTTTAATCTCTTCTATCAAGACACGCACATTTCAATCGATCTGCTGTTTTTTATCCCCTACCGTGGTCTTTTATTCGGAGAAAAACTGCCATGGGATACGCAGATGCTGCAAGGTGCTACCGTTGAACTGCCATCCCAAAAAAACAAAGCAGAGCCTTCTACCCGCTTAGGAAAGACCGAAGCGGCTATTCGTCATAAACTTGAAGACATACTTTCATTTGATTCGACCGTGTGCGAACGTTTTATTTGGCTCAGCTGCCTGCGCGAAGATGAGTTTGATTCGTTGGATTCTTCCTTTCATGAACTTCTCTCAAAAGAGCGGCTGATATTCAGCGATTCCTCCAAAGAATCGATTCACCAAAAATTCTGCGCATTACTACCGAAGCTATCTGAACCCTACCAAAAACAAAAAATAATGGGCGCACTGCAGTCCCATATGCTGCTGGTTTCTACAGAGGAAAAGAGTTACGGCACTTTGTTATCGGACGAACAAAAAAAATTTCTTGAAACCGATTATTCGGATACGGTTACTTCCCTGTTTGGCGAATACCATAGCGGAAAAAGTACGGTTCTTATCCGAAAAGCCCTCCTTTTGCTCCTGAACAAACCACATGAAAAGATTTTAATCATTACACCTACCCTAATCGGAGGTGAAATCCTCCGTAATGAGTTGGTATCGTTAATCGAATACGGTGCACTCAAAGTCGAACTCGCATCATTAACTTTTTCTACTCCTGCATATACCCAGAATATAACCGAGTTTGCCGGTTTTCAGTCCGCTTCTGTAGTTATGTGTGATGATGCTTATGCTATGGAGAAAGATTTTTTAGATGTGCTGATAACACATCGGGAAAAACGTTGGCTGCTCCTCTCTTTTCATAATGAATATATCCCGATCAGCGATTCGACACTTATACTGCACAATAACTATCAAAAAAATATCCCTTTCGCAAAAATCCCCGCTTCCGCTGATAATGCCCTCTTGACATTATTGCTGGAGCTTCGAGTCCGAATGCAGAGTATTAATGCCGAAGAAATAATGGTTATCCTCCAAAATGATGAACGAATCAACGATTATAAAGAGGCTATTGATGAGTATTTCCGTATCAATGCCCGATTACTAACACCCGAATTCAGTCTGCAATATCAAAATCTCGACGACCTAATCATCACAACGCCTGAAAATGCGTATGGACTTCATATGCCGTATATCTATCTTGTTACATCCGATGAAAGCGAACATTACACCTATGCGCTAAGCCGTGCATCAGAAAGTGCGACTATAATCTCTATTTCAAATCCGAAAAGGGGAGACTAATGGCCAAAATTATAAAAAGTGATGAAGAGTGGCGTAATCTTCTTACCAGCGAAGCGTACCACGTCGCCAGAGAGCATGGGACGGAAAGAGCATTTAGCGGAGAATATGCCTCCTTTAAAGGGGACGGAGTCTATCACTGCGTATGCTGCGGAGCACCCCTTTTTGATTCCAGCTCAAAATTCGATTCGGGTACCGGATGGCCGAGTTTTGACCGTCCTATTTCCCCTGAAGCACTCGAAGAGAAACGGGATATCAGCCACGGAATGATTCGTGTCGAAGTGCTGTGTGCGGCGTGTGACGCACATCTCGGACATGTTTTCCCCGACGGCCCTAAAAGTACCGGATTACGCTATTGTATCAATTCGGTTTGTCTTACCTTTACACCACGCACACAGGAGTCTTAATGCGATTATTACTTACCCTTTTGTTGGCGGCGACATTATCTTTTGCCGCTTCCCATCCTAAAGTTCTTCTCCAAACGACACAAGGGGATCTCACCTTGGAACTTTACGAAGATGTTGCCCCTCTAGCGGTTGAAAATTTTACAACCCACGTCAAAAACGGTTACTATAACGGATTAACGTTTCACCGTATCATTAAAAATTTTATGGTTCAAGGCGGCGATCCGACAGGAACGGGTGCCGGTGGAGAGTCGATCTGGAAAAAACCGTTCAAAGACGAGTTTAAATCGGGTGTCGTTTTTGATAAAGCCGGTATATTGGCTATGGCAAATGCAGGGCCTCGTACCAACGGAAGCCAATTTTTCATAACAACCGCACCGACGCCGTGGCTTAACGGGTACCATACCATTTTTGGTCGTGTCGTCGCAGGGATGGATACGCTCGGCAAACTTAACAATGTCCAGACAAACGGGCAATACGGCGGCGATAAACCTTTACAAACCCAAAAAATCATCAAAGCGACACTTCTCCCCTAATCTCTCTCATTCCTCAGCCCGCTAAAGTCTCCTCAAAGAGACAAACGGGCATAATTTTGTAATCATTTCGTAACCTAACTGTAATGGTTTCGTAATAATATTCCGGCCCTTATTTATTATCTTATTGAATGGAGCATTTATGTTCTCTCGTGACAACCTTTTCTTCGGCACTGTTTTTGCACTTGCCACTGCTGTATTCTTGGTATGGGGATTTAATCATCTCGCAAACAACCATACGCTCTTTGTTCTTGCTACTTTATTCGGTATCTTTATGGCATTTAATATCGGCGGAAACGACGTTGCAAACTCATTCGGTACCAGTGTAGGGGCGAAAACACTTACCGTCAAACAAGCCTTAATGATTGCCGCCATTTTCGAACTCGGCGGAGCCATGCTTGCAGGTGCGGCTGTTACCGATACGATCCGCAAAGGAATCGTCGATATTTCTAAAATGGATTTCGATCCGATGCTCTTTGTCTTCGTCATGATGGGTTCATTGCTCGCAGCCGGGACATGGCTGTTGTATGCCACCAAAAAAGGATATCCCGTCTCTACTACTCACGCTATCGTCGGGGGTATTTTGGGGGGATCAATCGCTCTAGGCTATGTAACAATGGGAGCGGGTGAATCGGTTTTCGGACTGGTTCATTGGGATCAGATCACCAAAATCGCTATCAGTTGGGTCGTCTCACCGATCTTGGGGGGAATGGCGTCATACGGAATCTATTGGTATCTCAAAAAATATATTCTTGATTACAATGATACGGTTCAAGCCCATATCGACACAATCAAAGACCAGCTCGCCGAACTCAAAGCTTCCCATAACGAGGCGACGGCTACCGCTGAAGAAAAAACGGCGTATGAGAATCAAGTCCATGAATTGAACCGTCTCAAGAAAAAATCAAATGCGTTTTACGCTCTTCGAACCCATGCACCGATCGCTGCAGCATTCGGTACGGCAATGATCGCCGGAATGTTATTGTTCAAAGGGCTAAAGCACGCCCATCTAGGACTAGATGACACTCAGATCTTCATCCTCCTCGCCCTTCTTTCTACGCTGATGTACGGTGTAGTCTATGCCATTATCAAGGTAATGCATAAAGATACTCCGCACAAAGCAACTATGCGGGTATTCAGCATGCTCCAAGTCCTCACGGCATCCTCATTTGCTTTCAGCCACGGGGCAAACGATATCGCAAATGCTATCGGGCCGTTCGCCGCAATCATCGACATTTTGGCGACAGGCCAAATCAATACGGAAGCACCTGTTCCGATGATTGCCATGGCAACCTTCGGAGTAGCATTGGTTGCAGGATTATGGTTTATCGGAAAAGAGGTCATCGATACCGTCGGAAGCCGTATTACCGAAATTTTTCCGGTAACCGGATTTGCCGCAGAGCTGGGAGCAACGTTGGTTATTTTGCTCGCTACCAAAATGGGGATTCCCGTATCATCAACCCATATCCTGGTCGGAGCGATTATCGGGATCGGTATGCTTAACCGTAACGCCAACTGGACACTTATGCGTCCTATCGCGATGGCATGGGTTATTACACTTCCTGTTGCCGGCGCATTGGCAGCACTCTTTTTCTTTATCCTCAAAATCGTTTTCGGCTATTAAGCCGTTCATTCATTTATAAAAAGCCGCCGTACAATCACTCTCATAGTAATGACGGCGGATAACGACCTTAGCATTCAACTTCTTTCCCAACCCTTGGATATCGGCCTCTAATAGATAATTGAAAGTCTTAGAATCTTTATCCCCTTCCAAAAAATTGAAAATTATCCCCCGTGTTGAAGCTTTATAACACCGTTCAATAAAAAGGTAGGCAGCATTACGGGTTAAAATGTTCAATGCCCCGCTACACAGATAAAACTCTGCGGCAGGAAGAATATCGTAAAGAATATCACATAAATAAATAGGTTCTTGCGTACGTTTGGATGCCTCGTCCACCATTATCTCAAGTGCGTCTAATCCTATGTAACTGAGGGAATATTTCTCATTCGATCGGATATATCCGCATAAATCACCGAAACCGCACCCTGCATCGACAACCGATTTCGTATCTGAGGGCAGAAGTGAGAGTAACTCGTTAAAGCGGATTTCCTGGGATTGTTTTGAATGCCATCGCAGCCCTTGGGGTGTATAGCCGTGGTCGATAATACCGGTGTGATAGAAACGGTAATTATCGATCCTGTTCGTCTTTTGTTTTGTTAATTTTTTAAAAATATTCACTCAAGGTTTATTTTTGGAGCTTGCTTAAAGCATCCAGAATATTATTCTGTTTGGCCTGATCCAGCGGAGTATCATTCGAAATATACATATAGAATTCTACCCGTCTGTTTTTAGCACGGTTCTCTTCTGTGGTATTTTCGGCAACCGGTTTTGCCGCACCGAATCCAGCGGTAGAGAGACGCTCCGGAGCTACACCGTTTCGAATCAGCTCGCGCATTACCGTATCGGCTCTTCGGCTGGAGAGTTCGATATTGTCTTTATATCCTGTTCCGGGAGGGAGCGGCTGATTATCGGTATACCCCCGAATCGAGATATCCACTGTCGGCGGAAGTGTATTGATGATATCGGTTACACGTCGCAAGAACAGATGCAACTCTTCATTGTCAATCGTTGCGTTTGCCCCTTTAAAAGGGATAGAAGTCGGAAGTTTTAACAATACCCCGTCCATACTCTGATCTAGAGGCCCTGAACCCATGGAGGCATTTTTTAAATCCTGCTGTATTTTCTGGATGGCTTCCGATGCTGCCTCGGCAGACTTGGTCGGAGGAGCCCCCACCAATAATGAACCGCCGTCCGTAACAGGGGCTGATCCGGCTGCATTGGCGGTTGCATCCTGAGTCGGATTATTCTCACTTACCATATCCACAACCGGCGTAATTTCCTGAGGAACAGGGGCATAATCATAAATCTTTACAAACTCTTCTTTGACCGCTTTTATTTTTTCTTTGTTAACGGATGCAATCGCAAAAAGAGCAATAAAAAGAGCCAACAAAAGACTGAAAAAGTCGGCAGTCGGAACTGCCCATTTCTCTCCTGCCGGACATTCTGGACACTTTTTACATTTATGCTTAGCCATTTCTCATCTTCATTAATTGAATTGACTGTGCTTCTCTTCCGCCGGGGAGAGGAAATTTAGCAATTTTGCTTCGAGTGTGCGGGGATTGTCACCGTGAACGATACCGATAATCCCCTCCAGCATCAATTTTTGTTCTTTCACTATATGATGCGCTTTTTTAGCCAATTTATTTCCCATCGGACCGAATAAAACGTACGCGCTGAAAATCCCGGTTACGGTCGCCGTAAACGCACCGGCAATACCGGCCGCCATTTCTGCGGGATTATCAAGTTTTTGAAGCGCGAGAATAAGACCCAAAACCGCCCCTACAAGCCCCAAAACGGGAGACGTCTCCCCTGCAATAATCCAATAGTGGGCACATCCGTGATAATAATGTTCCGTCTCTTCGATTACCAGTTCCATGGTTTCTACGATGGTATCGACTTCATTTCCGTCAACCGCCATGCTAAGCCCCTGTTTCAAAAACTCGCTGTCTAATTGAGCCACTTTTGCTTCCAGAGAGAGAAGGCCGTCACGCCGTGCCATCGTCGAAAGTTCAATAATCTGTTTGATCCGTGCATGCAAATCGACTTGCGATTTTTTAAAAATGATCGGAACAGCTTTGTAGGCACCTTTCACGTGTTCGGCATCCGTACTTACCATAGCAGCCAGCAACGTCGTCGGCATAATGATAATGAGCGACGTAATGTGGACGACGTGGACGGGATTCCCGCCCTCCATCAAGTCTCCGATAGAGATAGACGCAATCGCCCCTAAGATTCCTAATACAACCGTTAAATCCACGTGACTCCTTCTCCCTTAAGCTTCATCCTTGATAGCACCATCACACTAATTATTGATTGTATCTTGTTTTTACTGAAATTTAATGATAATTACGTCTACTTTTTATTAAAGAAAATGTATAAAACTTTAATCAAAAGCATCAGAAAAATTCCACTCCCCATGCTCGCTACGATAAACGCATAATATTCATTATGGGTAATAGCTTTTGCATCGTAGCCTAATGTTGCAACCGCCACCATGAAAGTCAAAGGCATAGAGTTGCTAAGTGAAAACAATAGAGTGTCTTTGATTCCTAGATAACCGTAATAAGCCATTGACGCAACCAATCGGATACCGATCATCACCACAGCGATAAACAACGCATTATCCAATATATTGCTGTCCATAAACGCATTCAGTGAAAGGGTTGAACCGACGTGAATGAAAAAGATAGGGACCAAAAATCCGAATCCGAAAGAGGAGAGTTTTTCAGGAAGCTCGGTTTTGTGTTTAAAATAGGTAGCAATAAACATCCCCGCCAGAAATGCCCCTAAAACGACATCGATTTTAAGGTACAGCATAGCGGCGACCATGATAAACATCAGAGCCATTGAAAAACGGATATCCTGATCCTTGCTGTCGTCATGAGGCATAATGAGCGTTTTAAGTCCGGGATACCACCAAAATAATATGCGCATCCCTCGAAAAAAGAGGACGAATCCTATCAAAAATAAAAAAAGTCCCCCGAGGGTAAAGGCAAATTCGCGGTTATACCCGTACTCCAACCCCCCGCTGAGAATAGTCAAAGCGATAATGCTGACCAGCTCGCCGATAATTCCGATATTGAGTGCAAGTGCAAGCCACGGCTGATTTTTACCGTATTCTTTGACCAATGCCATAAGCATCCCCAACGAAAAAATCGGAAATGCCACCAAATAGACCGCACTAAGGTCAAAATACAAATATAAGGAAAAAGAACAACCATAAAGGATCATAAAATAGATCACCGTGCGACGCAGCAAAGAAGATTTCGCAAAGCCGAACTCTTTGAGGTTAACCTCCATTCCTGCCAAGAACATCAGATACAAGAATCCCACTTTGGCAATAATTTTAAAGAGTTCATTTTCAACCAAAAAGCCGAAATATCCCGCTAAACTTCCGAGTAAAATCTCAACGACGACAACCGGTATTTTCGTGATACGAGACAAAAACGGCGAGAGCAATACCAAAAGCGAGAGGGTGATAATAACGACACTGTTGCTCATAATCATCCCCTAAGTGCTTTCCATACTTTAAGTGCCTGCGAATGTTCTTTCACATCATGAACCCGAATTATGGAAGCCCCCTCCTCTATCGCTTTGAGATGAATCGCCAACGTCCCCGCCAAACGCTCATCGCTCTCAGAGGGCGAAATCGCATCGATCATCGATTTTCGGCTGGCACCGACGAGGAGTTTTTTGCCCAGTCTGAGGAAATGGCGCTGATGGGTTATAAGAGACAAGTTGTCTTCGAGCCGTTTACCGAATCCGATTCCGCAATCTAAAACAACCTCTTTGATTCCGAATGATTCAGCCTTTGCCATCCGCTCGCGGAAAAAAAGTTCGACCTCCTGTATTGCGGATGAATAGGTCGGATTTTCCTGCATTGTCTGAGGCTTGCCCTGCATGTGCATAATGACGGCTGTCGCTCCGTAACTTCCGCAGAGCCGTGCCACCTCATCGTTAGCCAAACCTGTAATATCGTTGATAATATGAAAGCCCTTCTCCAGCGCATAATGGATAACGACAGGTTCATAGCTATCCAGACTGAGTTTTGTCTTCTCATAAAAACGCTGTTCGTACAATACATCGATAATAGGGCGCACACGATTCAGTTCTTCCTCCGCGCTCACCGCAACACTTCCCGGACGGCTGGAAACACCGCCGAGATCGATAATATCGGCTCCCTCGGAAATCATCGTCTCTATCCGCTCAACGGCGCCGCTTCCCTGAAACCGGCTGGCGCGGTAAAAGCTGTCATCATTTGCATTAAGGATTCCCATAATCGAAACATCATCGCTTTTAAGACGGCAGAAGCTCTCCAGCTCTATCGAGAGTTGCTTCAGTCCGAACGGTTGGGCTTTCTCTTTTTTTGCCAGTTGCTGCAGCTGACGCTCAGTCGCGATCAAAAGGACATCGACCCGAGGTACCGATGCCGTTACCGTCCCTCGGGGAACCGCTAGGTCCGCCCCGATGCTGAGGGCATCTTGCTTGAGGATATTGGCGGCTCCGACATGCAAATCGCGGATACGGATCAGATGACTCGTCCCTTTGTCTTCCAAAATGGAAATTCCGCCGCTGTCGACGCCGAGCGACTTGAGTTCGTGATGCAGGTCAATGCTGTTGGAGAGCTTTTCAACGACCACGTTTGACCTCACGGATAAAATTCATCAGTACCATGACCAAAACACTCTGAAAACGGCTGTTTAGTTCGATCAGACGAAGTGCTTTGTCAAACCCCTCAAGCTGCGCAGCGTTCAACGGAAGGTTCTCGACATGAATAGCCTGATGCATCAGCTGTTCAATCAGTGCTTTGGCTTCATGTTTTTTAAGACGGTCATGTTCTTTAACAAAAGCAAATAATCCTGCAAGGTCAAGACTTTTAAGGGTGATGGGCAATGTCTCGTAAAGCCGTTCGGTATGCTCTTGTTTAAGGCTTAAGCGCGAACGTACCGTGGGTAGGAAGGTGCTTTTATTCGGGGCAAGGAGGATAAAAACAATATTTCTCGGAGGCTCTTCGAGAATTTTGAGAAGGGCATTTTGAGCCGGAACCGTAAAGCTTTTGGCTCCGAGGATCAGCGTTTTGGTATTCTCTTCACTTTTATACGCTTCACAGATCACCTCTTTGGCGTCTTCGATTTTAAAGTCGTCACGCATAAAGGTGACGCATCTTAGAGGATGTCTGGACTCTTCGATCTCTCGTACTCGCTCCTCCATCTCATGCGTAATGAGGATACCGCCCCGTTCATTCTCGAACATTAATCTCCCCGAACAATACGGCACTGAGGGTTTTGTCAAATAAACGATAGAGCTGCAGCAGTTTAATATCGATAAGTGGGTCATGAGACCGCAGCACTAGTGCGTTTTGAAACCGCTCGTCCATAATCCACAACAAAGAATTGGTACTCCGTTTGGCTATATCGGCTCGACGGTCGTCCCCTCGGCCGACATACCAAAAAAAGTAATCCCCTTTGTAGGCGATATCGAGCATATCACCGATCATATCGATCGATTCTCCTCCGCTGATATGATCATAATGGGGGTAAAGAGAATCGATACATACGATAGGGATCATCGGACGGTCTTGGGTCCGTTTATTCAAAGAGGAAATAATGTAGTGGGCAAACCATTTTCGGTCATGATCGGTGATAAGGACGAGACTTTTTCCCCCCATCACCTGATCCATGGCATTAGCAATCGCCGGCGTCCATTCGAAACGTTGTTCTTCGAACCAGCTCATCGACGCCCCTTCGGAGCGGATCGATTCTAATGTCCATTGGTCAAATTGACGCACTATTGATCCAATGAATAAGCGTTATGAAGTGAACGGACTGAAAGCTCCGCATATTTCTCATCGATGACCATTGATACCTTGATCTCAGAGGTAGAGATCATCATGATATTAATATTTTCCGCAGCCATCGTTTGGAACGCTTTTGCCGCAACTCCGGTGTGTGATTTCATCCCGACACCGACGATGGAGACTTTGCAGATGCACTCATCATAACTCGCTTCGCTGATCTCTTCATCAGCAATAAACGTTTCTACCACTTTTTTCGCATCAATCAATTCGGTTTTAGGAACGGTAAAATCGAGATTGGTTTTTCCGTCATGTCCGGAGGTTTGAATAATCATATCGATATTAACACTGTTGTCGGCCAAACGGGTAAAAATGTCCGAAGCGATCCCCGGACGGTCAATAACGCCGCTGAGTGATACACGTGCTTGGTTTTTATCGAGTGCGATACCGCTGACTAGTGGTTGTTCCATAATATTCTCTTCCTTTGTAATAAGTGTCCCTTCCGCATTACTAAAACTGGAGCGGGTTACGAGGTTAACGTTTAATTTTTTAGCGAGTTCAACTGAACGGTTTTGAAGTACTTTGGCTCCGAGAGAAGCGAGTTCGAGCATCTCGTCGTAGCTGATCCGCTCCATTTTCTTCGCTTTTGGCTCGATTCGCGGATCGGTGGTATAGATACCGTCAACATCAGTATAAATCTCACACAAATCAGCTTTTAGCGCTCCGGCAACGGCAACCGCGGAGAGATCCGCCCCGCCGCGTCCGAGGGTGGTCACTTGACCGCTTTCGCTTACCCCTTGAAATCCTGCAACAACAACGACTTTGCCTAGAGCTAGTTCTGCGTGCATGGCAGAAGGGTCAATGCTCTCAATCCGCGCCTTCGTATGAATGCTGTCGGTCACGATTCCGGCACGACGGCCGCTCATCGAGGTTGCTTTATGTCCCATTGCATTGAGCGCAATCGAAAGAAGCTC
>Ga0074198_1001249_pt1 | contig 14560 bp, 8 predicted proteins | sample EPASupsiteSAE323_FD_64527 | JGI IMG/M metagenome (GOLD analysis project Ga0074198, IMG submission 64527) | Bioremediated contaminated groundwater from EPA Superfund site, New Mexico - Sample SAE3-23 | ecosystem: Environmental > Aquatic > Deep subsurface > Groundwater > Contaminated ...
GATCTAACCCAAGCAGGGCGTTTCCCAGGCCATACCAGATATCGCATCTCCTGGAGTTGTTCTTGGCTATTTCCCGATAGGATCTGAAGGACTGATTGTATTCTTTTTTGGCCTCCTGAGGCCTGTCCATTCTGTCCAGCAGCCTGCCTCTTCCAATCCAAACATCCTCTGGATACCGGGGGTCCAGCTCCAGGGCTTTATCGTAGGCCAGGAGGGATTCGTTGTACCTGCCCTGCATCCTGAATATCTCCCCCTTTCCAAGCCATGCCTTTGCCAGATAGTGGAAGCTATAGGGAGACTGTGTGTCAAGCTGCAGAATCTTCTCATAGATCTCAAGAGCTTCATCATATCTGCCCAGGCTCCGCAGAACATTGGCCTTTCCGGCAAGTGTATCTCCGTCCCCTGAATCAAGCTGCAGTGCTCTCTCATAAGCTTCCAGAGACTGATTATATCTTCCAAGGTCTCTTGCCAGGATGCTGCCGAGTTCGCGCCAATCCCTCTGGCTCTCGGGATTAACTTTGGTAGCATTTTCAAGGGCCTGGACTGCTTCCTCGTATCTTCCCTGCTCTTCCAGAAGCTGTCCTTTGTATTGCCAGGCCTCGGATAGATTCATGTAGAAATCACGACCTGATGCCACCCAATCAATGATGGTGTCCACATCTTCGATGGACTTGTTATAGGCATGAGCCGCTTCCTCGTCTCGTCCCAGTTTCTCCAGGGCCCTGCCTTTGGAGTACCAGATATATGGATAGTCGAATATTCTCCGGTCCTCGCTGGGATAGAGATCGATGATTCTGTCAAAAGATAGCACTGCCTCTTCATTCCTGCCCAGCTTGGAGAGGGCCATAGCCTTGCCCATCCAGGCCTCAACATCGGATTCGTTCAGCTCAATAGCCATTTCCTGGGCCGCAAGAGCTTCTTTATTTCTACCCATCTGGGATAGAACGGTGCCCTTGCCCCGCCAAGCCTCGCCCAGAGCAGACTTGTCAGCGCCTGCAACCTCGATGGCTTTCTCGTATGCCATGAGGGAGTCGTTGAACTTGCCTGGATCAGCGGTTACGAAAGCCTCTTGATAGAGGACGAAGCCCTTGCCGGACCAGGATCTTGCATTTCTTGGATCAATATCGAGGGCTTTGTCGCAGGCCTGGATGGCCTCAACGAAGGTTATGTTCTGTCCCTCTCCGGAGAGCTCCAGATTCGCATTGCTGAGGGCTTTGCATTTGGCACACCAAGCCTCTTTGTACTCTGGATTCAGTTTGATGGCCTGGTTATAGGTATCAACTGCTGCCTGCCAGGACCCCATTTTTTCCAGCTCCTGGCCTTTCATATACCAGCTCTCGGCATTGTTCTCCTGCCCCATTGCAGAGGCGCAGAGCGCAAACATCGCCAGTATGGCGAAAGCCACGCTGGCCCACGACCCGCAATTTTTCTGTATTTCCCCCACTCGTGTTTTATTCAAATCAGTCACCTCTTTTTGAGATATAAGAAAAAAAATGAACGATGGGTTAGCTTTTATATCCCAGGTCCTTGGCCCGGGCATATGCAGCATCCGACTCGCTCTGGCGGCCTAGGGCTTTGAGAATTCCGCCTTTCTCTTGCCAGACTTCTGCGTTCTCTGCTTGCCCATTGAATTGCAGTGTTTCGTTGTAGGCCTGCAGGGCCTCTTCGTATCTTCCCAGCTCGGCCAGGATGCCGGCTTTCCAGCGCCAGGCCTCGGATGATTGAGGATCAATTTCAGTGGCGCGATTGAGGCTCTCCAGGGATTCGTTGGCCCTTCCCATTTCGAAAAGAAGCTTGCCCTTCCAGACCAATGCCATAGCCGTTGCCTTGGGGCCGGGATCAGCCTCGATGAACTGATCATAGACCTGGATGGACTCGTCGTATCTGTCCAGTTCAAAGAGGATCTTGCCTTTTGTATCATAGGCGTTGAAGTCCCGAGGGTCTTGTGAGACGGAATTGTTTGCCGCCTCCAGGGCCTTTTCGAAGGCTTGACGGAACTCGGCCTGGCGACCCAGGACCTTCAAGATGCTGCCTCGGTTGTTCCAGAAATCCTGGTCCAGAGGATAGGGATCAAATGTGATGGATATTGCCCTGTCGAGGGGCGTGGCATTGTTGAAAGCCATGACGGCTCTGTCTGAGGCAATGACAGCGGCACCGTAGGCCTCCCGCGCTTCATCGTTCTTGCCTATTTTCGTGAAAGAATGTCCTTTGCCATTCTGGGCACGGGCGATCCCTGCACCTGCATACACCGGGTAAAGCTCCAGTGCCTGGTCGTAGGCGACGACCGCCTCATCATATCTGCCGGATGCCAGCAATGCATCACCCTTTCCCGTCCAAGCATAGGGGGCATTTTCAGCATTCAGCCCTATTGCTTTGTCGAAAGCTTTCAGTGATTCATTGTGCATCCCCAGCTTTGCGAGGGCATTGCCCCGACCGCGCCAGGCATTGGCCATACGACGATCTGAACCCTCGGCGGTGATGTTCAGAGCAATTATTTTTTCATAGATCTTGTCAGCCTCTTCGTACCGGCCCATCTGCATGAGGACATAACCCTCCTTTTCCAATGGCAGTGCTTCAAGCTCCGGCTTGGAGCTGGCAATGCCTATGGCTGCGGCTCCATCGAAGGCCTGAAGGGATTCGTTATATCTTCCCAAGGATGCGAGAAGCTCTCCCTTGAAGACCCAGGCATCGTAGTTTCCAGCGGGATCTATCTGAACGGCCTTATCGACGGCCTCCAGAGAATCATTGTACCTCATCAGCTGCCAGAGCGAGATGGATTTAGAAGCCCAGATGTACGACAAAAACTCGGTCTGATTGAGCTGACGATCTTGCCGGTAGCTGTCTATATTTTCGATAGCACTGTCATAGGCCTCTAGAGACTCATTATATTTCTTCATCTGGCTGTAGTGCACTGAACCTTTTAGCTCCCAGGCCACGGGATTCTTTGGATCAATCAGCAAGGCCTTATCGATTGACTCCAAGGATTCATTGCGTTTGCTCTGGTTGTTGGCGATAAAAGCCAGCATATTGAGGCTGGGGACCTTGGCCGTGTAGAACGTGGCATTGTTGGGCTCAATCTCTATGGCTCTGTTGTATGCGAAAACAGCCTCTTCGTAAGATCCGTTTCTATCCAGGTCCAGCCCTTTTTTATACCAATCATCTGCTGTCTCTTGGGCTGCGGCGCAGGTGCATAGCGCTATTATTGCGAGCAGGACGAGAGCAAGCTTTGTTCCTGCTAAGAAATCTGGCAAAATGTTCCCGATTGTCTCAGCTGTATCCGACGTTTTTCTTTTCATTACATCACCCCTTCAAGTGATTCCGCAATCGTGAATGTCAAAAAAAAATGGTTAGATGTTACTTCTCGTACCCCAGCTTCTCAGCCACGAAAAGCGACTCATAGGCATCCTGAACCATGCCCAGCGCCCTTTGAGCTTCTCCCCTGCCCTGCCAGGCGTTGCTGTACATTGGATTTAGATCAATGGCCTTGTCGTAGGCTTGCATAGCCTCGGAGTTCTTTCCCTGTGCACGCAGCGCATCGCCCTTGCCTATCCAGGCAGAGGCTGCATAGGAAGAGTCTGGCGAAGAGGACATCTCGATTGCCCGGTCATAGGATTTTATGGACTCATCGTATTCATTCGACTTGAATTGGACCCTGGCTTTCAGGAGTACCAGGCGGATGTCGCCTGGGTCCTTCACCAGGACTCTCTCTGAAGCATCCACGGCCTTGACGAATGCCTTCCGAGCCTCATCATTCCGGCCGGTCTTGTTAAGTGCGTCTGCCTTTCCTTCCCAGGCCATGGCAAGCTCTATGCCACTTTCAGATGGCAGCAGCTCGATGGCTCTATCATAAGCCTGTAGAGATTCGTTATACCTTCCGGCTCTGGCAAGCAGGCTGGCCTTATCGCTCCAGGTCTGGACATCATCAGGATCGACCTGGAGTGTTTGTTCATAGGCAGCCAGTGATTCGTTGTATCTGCCTAGTTCCCCCAGATAACCGGCTTTCATGCGCCAGGCGGCCACATTCTTAGGGTCCTGCTCCGTGACCTTTTCCAAGGCTTTTGCGGCCTCACTTCTGCGGTCCGCAAAATCGAGTGTTTGGACCTTGGCCATCCAGATCTCCACACGCGCTGCGCTATCGTTGGCCGGCATCAGCTCCAAGACCTGGTCGAAGACCTCTAGGGATTCGTTGTACTTTCCCATGAACTCCAGAAACTCGCCCTTGCGTGAAAGGAGATCGATGTCTTCGGGATTGATCTCGATGGCTCGGTCCATGGCCTGCAGACCCTCCTCGCTCTTGCCCATCCTGTAGAGTATCTCCGCCTTGCCCCGCCAGGAGCTGGCGTTCTTCGCGTCCTGCTCAAGGCTCTGATTGTAGAATTCCAGTGCCGTTCCTTGGGCCTGCAGGGACTCTTCCAGTCTGCCCAGGCTGTCCAGTGTCAGACTTTTCAGGTACCAGTTCTTGGCGTCTTTGGGATTCTTTTGCAGAACTTCATCCAACAGGCTTAGAGCTTCTTCATAAGCCTGGGCGGATTCATTCTCTTTGCCCAATACAATGAGCTCCAGGGCCATGTGACGCCAGGCGGTCACGTTCTCTGGATCGATCTTCAAGACCGATTCGTAAGCTGCTATAGCGTCCTCATTAGAGCCATTCTGAGAAAACGCGCGGGCTTTGTTCATCCAGGAGTCTGCACTATCTCCCTGTCCCATTGCAGAGGCACAGAGTGCAATCAGTGCCAGCAGGCTGAAGGCCATGGCAGCACACGATCCAGACTTAGTGTGTTTTTTCCCCACTCGAGTATTAATCAAATTATTCACCTCTTTTGAGATACTAAAAAAATGAATGCTGAGTTAGCGTTTGAATCTAAGATCCTTGGTCCTGGCATAGGCAGCATCAGCTTCGCTCTGACTGCCCAGAGCTTTGAGCGCATTGCCTTTGAGAATGAGGACTATCTCACGGGAGTTCTTGGAGTCGATCTCAAGTGCCCTATCGAATGCCGCAATCGCCTCTTCCTGCCTTTTCGGCTCCATCTGCAGGACATTGCCTTTCGCTGCCCATGCCCATGAGATCTCATCGGTTTTATTTGCCGGCAAGAGCGAAATAGCCATATCGAAAGCCTGAATGGATTCGTTAATTCTGCCCAGCACGCTCAGAGCAAATGCTTTGCCTTCCCAAGCCTTGGGATTTTCTGGATCTATATCCAATGCCCTGTTGAAAGCAGCGAGAGACTGGTTATGTCGGCCTTCATCGTAAAGAACGCCATCCACCTTTGCATATCCTATATTGCATAAAATGCGGCCTTTGCCTATCCAAGCATCGATATTTTTTGGATCGATCTCCAGGGCCCTATTGTATGCTGCAAGAGACAGGTTGAATTTGTTCGTATTCCGGCCAAAATCCGATAGGGCATTGCCTTTGCCAAGCCATGCATTTGAATCCATGGGATTCGCATCGATGGACTGATTGTAAATTTCCAGGGCGTTATCGAAAGCATTATCGGCCTTTTCAAAGGATCCACTTTCCAATAGCTCATGTCCTTCTTTCATCCAATATTCTGCGGTGGTGTTCTCCTCACCAGCCAGAGCTGGTATATATCCTAGTTCCTTCGCTCGGGCATTGGCCGATTGCGCCTCAGCCTGGCGACCCAATGCCAATAGAGCCCGCCCTTTTTCATTCCAGGCCAAGGCATCAGAGGGATTCAACTCTACGGCTCTGTTGGAAGCATTCAGAGCCTCGTCTGCTCTGCCAGCCATAAGAAGGGTTTTGCTCTTTTGGAACCATACGGATGCCAGTTGCCGTGTCGCATTCGCGGGAATGCCCTGGATAGCAATATCGTAAGCCTCAACGGATTCATTGTATCTATGCAGATTTGCCAGAGCATCAGCTCTGGTGATCCAGCCCCCACTATCTTCAGGATCGAGGCGTAATGCGTTATCCAGAGCCGCTAATGCCTCATCATATCTCTGCTGAGCCAAAAGGACGTTGCCTTTTAATGCCCAAGCGTCTGCATAACCTGAATCGATCTCAATAGCCCTGTCAAGGCTCTCGAGGGACTTGTTGTATCCGTCCGGCACCTGCTCAGTCAAGGCAATAAAGAACAGGACATCAGCTTTCTTAAACCATGCTTCAGCATTTCGGGGATTGATTTCAGTGGCATTGTCAAAAGCCCCTATGGCCTCCTCGAATCCCTCATTTTTGATCAGAGACAGATCAAGGAGTTCCTCTCCTTTTTTCACCCAGTATTCTGCAGTATTCTCCTGCGAAATGTCGCTAATACTGCGATTGTTAAGAGCAGACTCCGGCCCGATCTCCACCCGTTCAGCGATAAATGGACCAGACCCTGCGGCCTTATGAACCATCTCTCCCGGACTATCAGGCCCAGTATACGCAAAATTCCCTATGGCTGTGACAGAATAGGCAATTGAGCCATCCAGCTTAGTACTGTAATTCAGAGTGGCCCTGTCCTCTCCGGAGTCGTTTCTCAGGGAGACGCTTCCAGCAATATCGTTCAGTTCGTAGATGCTGTTCAGGAAAAGATCTGTCTCATTCTCCAGACCACGGTCGAAATGAATCCTGATAGCTCTTCCCGGAAGAAGGGAATGCTCAGGCAGCGCTACTTTTGCGCCCTCGAGCTCCAGGCTGAAGTTCTGGAGGTTAATGGCTTCCTTCAGTCCATTTGTGACTTCAACGAACTCGTCTTCCTTCGGATTGATGCGGGTTATGGCCAGGATAGGTGGAATGTCAGGTGTCGATGTATTGGGTATGTTGAAGCTGTATATCGCCCAGTTGAGGCTCGACCCCAGGAGGGAGCCGCCATGCCTGCCAGGATCGGCTGCGGTATCTTTAAGTTGCAGCGTGGCTACAAAATCGGAGTTGATCTGCTCGATCTCGTCGAAGGACTCTAAGGAACTATTATACAATCCGATGGAGATCCTGTGAATATGGCCATCGACGAGCCAGGCTCTTGTGAACCGCGAGGTATTCTCCCTCTGCCGATGGAATTCCAATCGCGATTGGGATTGGCTGGCGGGGACTAAGGCCATGGCCCCGTTGAAGGCCTTCGTAGATTGGTTATACCTGCCGAGAGCCGCCAGAATGGCAGATTCCCTTATCCAGGCTCCCAGAGCATGAGACGAGTTCAGCTCTGCGACTTGACTGTAGGCCTCAATGGCCTTTTCGCTCTTCCCCAGGAGGTCCAAGGCCTCTGCCTTCAGCCATAATGCTTCAGGGTCTTGTGGTTCCTCCTGGAGCCTCTTGTTGAGGAGGGCTACAGCCTTCTGGTATGACTGGTTGGCCTCAGCTCCATGGCCCATGCCTGCCAGGGCCAATCCTCTAAAAAGCCAGACAGATGCATTCTGGGGGTCCCTCTTCAGATCCTCATCATAAGCGTCTAGGTCTCCCTGGTGATCCAGTACCATCGCTTTGCTTGAAGCTTCCAGTGACTCATTGAACCTTTCAAGCTTGGCCAGGGCCATGCTTTTGCCCCGCCAGGCATTGCTCAGAGATTCAATATCTCCGGCATTTGTGCCGTCAAGCTCAATGGCCTTGTCGTAGGCTGCAAGGGCTTCAGCAGATTTATTCAGGCGAGTATCGAGAACGGCACCTTTATTGATCCAAGCATCCTTTCTCTGCGGATCAAGCTCAGCCGACCGGTCGAAATATTTGATGGCTTCTTCATACATGCTCTTGTTATCGCCCAATGAACTTGCCAGGTCAGCGAGGACGAAGCCTCTTTGATCCCAGGCTTCTGCCAGCTCCGCCGGCGAGCTAGATGTCACAGCATCCAAAACCTCATTGAAAGCCTGGACGGATCGGTTTAAATCACCCAGATAGCGGATGGCCGCCTGGACTGCATCATCTTGGGTGGCAATGGATTCATTGAGCCTCCCCGCCCGATAAAGCGCCATGGCCTTGTTCAGTCTTGCATCGAGATTCCCAGGATCTTTATCAATAGCTCTGTCGTATTCTTTGACCGCCTCCTGGAAAGATCCATTCCGGGCCAGCTCCTGGCCTTTTTGATACCAGTAATTTGCAGTGTCATTCTGCGCCAATGCAGAGGTGCAGAGCATAGATATGGCTAACAAAGCGATGGCAAATTTTTCATTCATTTAAAGCCCTCCGTTAGGCTCAGAAAAATAGCAGGGTTCATCGCTCATAACCCAGCTTCTCTGCCATCTGAAATGCCCAGTCGCCCTCGATCCTCTTGCCCATGGCCTGCAAAGCCTTCCCCTTGCCATACCAGGCATCTCCATTCAGGGGGAAAAGCTCAATGGCCTGCCTATAGGCCTCCAGTGCATCCTCATTTCTGCCCAGCTTGAGCAGCACATCTCCCTTGCCAATCCAGGCGGCATCAGATGCCGAAGATATTGCAGATGGAGGTGGAGAGACATCTATGGATCTGTCGAATGCCTCAATGGCCTCTTCGTACTCACCCATTTTGAAAAGAGCCCTGCCCTTGCTTTCCCAGGCCTTGGCATTTTCGGGAGTCTCCTGTATCTCCAACTCTTTGATCTCCAGGAGGGATCTGTAGGCCTCACGTGCCTCATCTTTCCTGCCTGTTGCATTCAGGGCATCACCCTTGCCGATCAGGGCATTGGTTATCCAGTTGCTTTCATTGGCGCTCAGCTCTATGACTTTTTGATAGGCTTCTATCGACTCGTTGTATCTGTGCAAATCATCGAGAACTTGTGCCTTGTACATCAAAGCTGATTTGTCCTCGGGATCGAGCCTTAAGGCCTCATCGAATGCCTGCAGTGCCTTTTCTGGCATCTCAGCTTCCGTCAGAATGCTACCTTTGATACCCAGCGCCAGCTTTCTGTCCTGGATATTGTCCGGGCTTGTCAAATTGAGGGCCCTATCGGAGGCTACGATGGCCTCGTCATACCTTTCGGCTTCTGCCAGAAGATGGCTGATGGTGATAGCAGCCATGCCCGCCTTTGAGCTGTTCGTCTCGATGGATTTTTCATAGGCATCTATGGCCTCTTTTCGTCTGTTCAGGCTGATGAGAACCTCGGCCATATGGAACCAGGTCTCTCCATCCTCCGGACTATCGGCCAGAGTCTGGTTATAAACTTGGACAGCTTTCTCCCTCGCTTCCCTGGCCTCTGCTTGCCTGTCAAGTGAATCGAGGATCACGCCCCTATTCCACCAGGTGTCTGCATCATCTGGATTCTTTTGCAGATTCTCGTATGTGATTTTGAGGGCTTCCTCATAGGGCCTTTCCGCCAGGTTTCTATCGCCCATGAACTCATGCACCTGGGCAATGCTGAGCCAGAAGGTAGCGTTATTTGAATCCAGGTCGATGGCGTTATTAAATGCCTGCAAGGCGTTTTCGAAGGAGTTGTTGTTGAATAATTCATCAACGCCCTTTTCATACCAAACATCTGCAGTCATCTCCTGCGCCAATGCAGGGGTGCAGAGCATGGCTATCGCTAACAAAGCAATAGCAAATCCAGCATTCATTAAAGACCTCCTTTATCGCACTCAAAAAAATTAAGGATTTAGCCACGATACCCCAACTCCTTGGCCTTGTCGAAAGCCACATCTGCCTCAGAGTTCTTGCTGAGCGCCTTCAAGGCAAGGCCTTTTTTGTACCAGAGCTTTGGAAAGATTGCATCAGCTTCGATAGCTCCTTCATAGGCATCAAGCGCATCCTGATGCTTGCCCTGAGTCATCAGTACATCACCCCGCCACTGCAAAGCCAGGGAATAATCAGGCATTATCTCCAGTGATTTATCAAAAGCCTTGAGGGATTCGTCATGCTTGCCCATCTTTTCAAGAATAGTACCTTTTCCGGCCCAGGCCTTTGCAGTTATGAAAGGTGAAAAAACTGGGGCGGTCTCAATAGACATGTTGTAAGCACGAAGTGCGTCCTCATACCGGCCCAATTTCATGAGAATATAGCCCTTACTATCCCATGCACCATTATCTTTTGGATGGATAATTGTGACATTATCCAGGATCAGAACAGCTATCTCGTAGGCTTTGACCGCTTCCACATGCCTTCCCAATTTATCCAGCTCTTCGCCCTTGTTTCCCCAGGCACCTGCATTCTCTGGATCTAATTCAATGGTCTTTTCATAAGCCGTGAGAGATTCATTATACCTGCCCAGCTCTGAGAGTAGGAATGCTTTAATCTTCCAGGTATACTGCCGCATACTGATCCCTTGGAGATAGCTCCAGGACTCTATCATAGGCCTTAATGGCATTCTCAAACATGCCCCTAGTTCTGAGAGCATCTGCCCTGGCTTCCCAGACTACGGTCAAAATTTGGTTTGAGTCGGCGTTCTCTGCTGCCTCATCGTAGGCTTTGTCAGCATCCTCATAGTTGCCCATAGCCATGAGGGCATTGCCTTTATAAAGCCAGCCCATCGGCTCCTTTGGATCAAGTTCGGTGACCTTTTCGAAGGCCTCCAAGGCCTCTTGGTTATTACCCTGGCCCAGGAGATTAAAGCCTTTAAAGGTCAAGAACTCTGCCAGCTTCCTATCTGAGCCGGCAGACATCATCGCTATGGCCTGGTCATAGACCTCATTGGACTCGTTATACCTCCCAAGCATTGTGAGAAGCTCTACTTTCTGTCCTCTCGCATCAATATTCTTGGGATCCAGCTCGATTGATCTATTCACAGCCTTGAGTGCTTCTTCAGACTTTCCCAACCACCGGAGGGCAAAGCTTTTGTTAAGCCAGATATCAGCGTCCTTCGGGTTCTGGTTAATGGTTTTATTATAGAGATCCAGAGCCTTCTCAAGATTATTTCTGGCTTCTTCATGCTTTCCCGGATCAGTTGAGGACATCAAATTAAGAGCATAGCCTCTGGCTTGCCAGACATCGGCATTTTCAGGATCTATTCTGAGGGCATTGTCAAATGCTCCGAGAGACTCTTCAAAAGAATTATTTTTTAACAATTCCTGGCCTTTTTTCAGCCAGATTTCTGCAGTGTTCTCCTGCGCCACAGTGACTGTAAGTGCCTCAAGCTCCTTGGCTTTGGCGAAAGAGGCGTCTGCTTCTGAGCAGCGACCGAAGGCCTGCAGAGCATGCCCCTTCCCGTTCCAGAGCATGGCTTTGAATGAAAGGCTGTAAAGATCTCCGGCCTCGAAGGCCTTGTCATAGGCTCTAACGGCATCCTCATATCTGCCGGTATCGTTCAAAGCATCGCCTTTTCCCTTCCAGGCTTCAGCATATTCCGGGAATAACTCAATGGCCTTGTCGAAAGCCTTGAGAGCATCCTCGTGATCGCCCATCGTTTCTAGAACATCGCCCTTGCCCGTAAGTAGCATGGCAACATACATGGGATCACTGCCAGGAGGATTAGCAGGTTTGGTTTCAATAGCATTATCGTAGGCTGCAAGAGACTCGTTGTACCTGCCCAGATCAGCGAGAATACTGGCTCGATACAGTTGTGCTTCCAGGCCTGCGAAACTCGGACCAAGCTCTATAGCCTTGCTGTAATCATTTGCTGCTTCCTCACGCCTGCCTTTGGCCTCTTCCTGCAAACCATTCTTATCGAGGGTATTGGCCATGCCGGTGAGAGTAATAGCCCTGCCATCCCAGGCTAGCGCAAGGTTCCAGGTATCATTGGTCGGTATTAGTTCGACCGCTTTGTCAAAAGCTTTCAGAGACTCGTTGTACTCGCTGAGATTCTTGTTGAATGCGGCCAGGGACCCTAGAGAATACCCTTTGTTTGCCCAAGCCTCACCATAATCGGGATCTATTTCGATGGCCTTATCGTAAGCTTTAATGGCATCTGCAAAGGCATTTGTGCGCTCTTGGCCCTGCAATCTATATGCGATCAGATCCAGGGACTTGCCATTATGTAGCCAGGCCTCGGCGTTCCTCGGATCAAGCTCGATGACTCTGCTAAAAGCGTCGACTGCTTCATCGATTCTATATAATCCCTGCAAAACCAGGCCTTTAGTATGCCAGGCTTCTGAATCATTGAGATTTCTCTTCAGAGTCTCATTGGTCAGGTTAAGCGCTTTATTGTATGCCAGAATCGATTCATTGTGAGATCCATTTCTATCCAGCTCCTGACCCTTTTTGAGCCAATCCTCTGCGGCATTCTCCTGCATCGGAGCTAAATCACTGTATCCCGGTTCCTTTGCCCCGACATGGGCTGCCTCGGCCTCGTTCTGCCGGCCCAAGGCTCTCAGGGCATCGCCTTTCAGATCCCAGACGGATGCCTCCATCGGATTTATTCGCAGCGCATTATCAAATGCCTTGACTGCATCATCGTATCTCTGCAAATCTGTGGCCAGAAGGACTCCCTTCATCATCCAGGCCATCTCGTTATCAGGATCGATTTTGTTGGCATTATCAAATGCTTTTACTGCTTCTTTGGCATTGCCAATGTTGTTAAGGAGCAGTCCCTTTCCTAACCATAAAGTTACATTACCAGGATCCGCTCCCAGCGTTTTGTTGGTGATTTCTAAAGCCTTATAATAAGCCTGATTGGATTCAGAAGTCCTGTTTAGTCTGTAAAGTGTATTGGCCTTATTGTTCCAGGCAATAGCGTTCTCAGGATCTATTAGAATGACTTTTTCATATGCTCGAAGTGCCTGTTCATAAGAACCGTTTGCACCCAGCTCGTAGCCTTTTTTCAGCCAGTAACCAGCTGTGTCCTCCTGTGCCATAGCGGTGATATGTAACGCAAGAAGGAGCGTTAACGCAGTGGCAAGCAGGGCTTTGGCTAACATACCATTCCGTTTAATGAAACCACTCTCCATTTTCTTCGGTACATTCCGAAGCGACCGAAGTCAAATTACAGGGGTTTAATAAGCCCCGCTGCCCCTACCCGCTAATATATATTGCCGTACAGTTTTACGGCACGCAACGTACTCGATATTCAATGGATATAAATCTTACTAATGTCGCGGTCCGTCTAAAAATTTGCACGTATCGACTTTGAAAAAGTTTTAATCGTTTTGTGAGAGACCATGCCGCGGAACTCATCGAACTTGAGCATCAGCTCTGCGCTCTGGTCCTGCGACGGTGCGATCACAAGCCCGAATGAGGGGCGGCGATAGATCGATTCATACAGGCCCAGGGCTGCGCAGGTGGTTGACTTGCCTGATTGCTGGGAGCAGTTGAGGATGATCTTGCTGGAGCGGCTGCGCAGGAGCTTGGCCTGCCATGGATCGGGACGATAGCCCAGGACCTCGCGGGCCCAAAGGACCGGGTCCATAGCATATGCCTCGTCATTTCTCGTGGAGTGCATTTGCCACCGCCAGCTTGGCTTCAGGGAAAGGATCCAGGGCCGTTAGCATTATGGTTCGCAGCTCGATCCACTCAGCACTGAGTGTGAAATTGATCTGAGGCGTGTCCTTCAGCTGGCCTTCGACCTTGGCCAGGAGTTCCATGCAGCTTCGGGCCTCCCTGATTCCAAGGAGTGCAGTCTTCAGGTCTCCGGCCTTCTCTGCCGACTCAAGAATACCCAGGGCCTTTTTCCGGAGAGCTTTCACATCTTCAAGCAGAGCATCAGCCTTCACTACTTCTTTGATATTTTCAGCTTTAGCGAGGGCCCCAGTGAGGTGCTTCTCTTTGTGCCTCTTCAAAGCATCCTCGGAAATTCCCGCGAAATCCCGCGAAATTCCCGCGAAATTCGAGTCAGTGGCTAGAAGCTTATCGATTTCATCCCGTTTCGGATGCTGACAAACGGTGCAGGGCCTACCGCGCTTGCCCATTAAATCGCCTCATAGATATTGATTTTATTAAACAGCCTTCGAAGCCGAGAAAAAATTCCCGCGAAATTCCGCGAAATTCCCGCGAAATTAGCGTCCAAGGGAGAATGGGGCCAATAGATCTCATCAAGAAAGGCTTCGAACTTTCTCCAAATTCTTATGCATTCGGCAAGGGAATTAACAGGCTTTCTATTCCTGTGAATCTGCTGCTTTTTCACAGCTACCTTTGCGATTGGCTTTCTACTCATCTACTCCAGGCCCTCCTTGGATTCGGGCGGGAAGTAGTAGCCTGGAAACTCAAGGACCTGGAACCATCCGGCGTCCTCAAGCACCTTGGCCAGCCTGCTGCAGGCCCGGTGCATCGCATGGGACAGGTCCACAATAGAGACCAAGCCCGGGGGCGTTCCATACACCTTATCATCAGAGTCCTTCAGGAGATTGCCTTTTTTGCAGAGCTTCCTGGCTTTGCGAAGACAATCCTCGCTCTCGAATGCCTTGCCAAAATCCCCGGGATAGCCGGGCTGCTCCTGGATAGTTGTCATTTAAATCAGCCTCGCTTTTTATTGTCTCACGGGCAACGGTGTCTGATATGTGAGTTGCCGTCCTCACTGATGGTGATCATAGACCGTGCCGCAATCCCTGCAGTAGAGACACTCGCAGCTGTCCTTGACCAGCTCTCCGCCGCAAGGGCAGGCATCGAGTTTCAGCTCCTCGCCATTCAGAGTAGTCAGGTAGATCTCAGGGTGGCTGTTGCGAGAATTGGGTTCTTCCTTGGCCTCCCGGCCCTGCAGGCGGATGAACTTGGGAGGCCTCCAGCCCCAAATGCCGCGGCTGTACGGCCTGCCATTATAGAGCAGCCTGCCCTTCGCATTGAATGAGATCTGA
>Ga0074198_1001569_pt1 | contig 14557 bp, 28 predicted proteins | sample EPASupsiteSAE323_FD_64527 | JGI IMG/M metagenome (GOLD analysis project Ga0074198, IMG submission 64527) | Bioremediated contaminated groundwater from EPA Superfund site, New Mexico - Sample SAE3-23 | ecosystem: Environmental > Aquatic > Deep subsurface > Groundwater > Contaminated ...
CGCTTCTCGATCGCTCTCCGCATCGTATTCGCATTCTTCCCCATCTGTCTTATATGAATATTGCATTTTCAAGCACCTCGCAATCTACTCTCCTATTGCACCTATGAGCATATATACTTTTCGGTGCTATAGGTACTTTTAATATCCGAAATGCTTATATACCATTCGATCCTATTACCACTCATGAGCGAAAAGATAACTAAGGTCAGGTTACCAGAAGAGACAGAGAAAGCATTGGCCGCCTTCATGGCCCGTGAGATGATCTCCACAATGGATAAGAATGTGGTCATCGCCAGGGCACTGGAAGTCTATCTATCGGACTATGCGAGGGAGGATGAGGAGCTGGCGGGACTGATCGAGAAGAGGAGCGCAGATAGGAGCAAAAGAGGAGTCGAGGCTTGGAGGAAGGGATCGCATGACTGAAGAGAAATGCTGTTCTAAATGTCATAAAACCCAACCACTTGAGAATTTTTGGGTTAGAAAACGCGGGAAGCAATCTGGACGAATATTCTCTTGGTGCAAAACATGCGTTATAACTTATTCCAGAGATTGGAAACACCGAACAGGGCGACAGCAATCAATGAAAACAAACCGGGATTGCTCTGCTTTTCTGGGAGTAAACATTGCAGAACGCATTTTATCGCGGTTTTTCGATGATATACAGAGGATGCCCTATAAAAATAAAGGGTTCGACTTCATTTGCGGAAGGGGATTTAAGATAGATGTTAAGAGCGGATGCATAACAAGATCTAAACACCGCCAACCATATTGGTTTTTTGGAATAAAGCGCAATAAAATCGCCGATTATTTCCTCTGTCTGGCATTCGATAGCCGCGAGAATCTGAATCCGCTGCACGTATGGTTAATACCAAACGCTGTTGTGTGTGGGAAAATGAACATTAAAATATCAAACACGGTTGAATCGTTGGAAAAATGGAAAATGCATGAACGCTCATTAAACAAAGTTATAACTTGTTGTAATGCCATCAAGGAGCCACATGCATGAAAGCCCTAAAAGCCATCATCGAACTCGACGTATCCGCCTATGGGACGGTGCAAGCGGAGAAATTGCTTCGCATATTCAGTTCCTTTTTCAGGGAATGTACGACATTCAAGGGAGATATGAGGGGATATATCGTATATGAGGAGGAAGAAGATGAACCAGAGAATTGAAGCAGTATCGAGCTGTGCCCCGGTGTCAAGTGATTTTTTAGAATACTTGAATTTAAATTCCATAGAAGAAATGTGTATGATAGCGGCTCTAAAGAATTTTGGCTATCAATCCAGGATGATAATCCAGATCGTGGACAAATATAAAATCATCTTGACCGAGGCCAAAGAAAGAGATACCCCCGAATGGTTTGCAGAATACAAGAGGTTGATGCATGTCTAAAATTCTATCCGAAGCCCGCCAACTCTGCGAAGACCTAGAACCCTATCCAGAAGAGATAGGTGAAGATGGCTCAAAGGCCGTTCTCGATCTTAACCGCGAACGGTGGGAAGAAAAGCATTCTGGAAGAGCATGGGCGGCGTTTGACCTGCTGCCTGAATTGCTGGCATATGCCGAGATCCGGGAAGCACAAGCGATCGCGTATAAAGCAGATCTTCTCGCGAAGTCAAACGGCTTAGACATCCATATCGCGTCATACGATCATGTGGAAGAGTTCTACGAGCAGGCCGCCAAGGAACTGGATGCAGACCTCTCACCCTGGCGCAGGATCACGGAGGAAGAGAAAGAGGCCATCCAGGAGGCTATAATTAGCCTGAAATCGTGCGATAGTGATGAACGAGAGACTATCGAAGTTCTGAGGCACTTACTATGATCGATGATATCCAATATCCTCAAATTTATTACGAAATTGCCATGAAGTATCCATGTATCGCCGAAGATCTATTCCGGGCCGCTCCATTCATGCCCGATCACAAGATCGAGATGGTAGCGCAATTAATGGCAGTATGGTTTCCTTGGTGGCAGGTCAGGATGATGATTTCATGTGTGTAATCAATCGAGATAACCAGGTTATCGTAACGGATCGATCCGAAGAAATTGCTTCGTTGCAAGCGGAACTAGCCAAGAAAGATCAAGAGATCAAGGAATTGGATGATCACCTAAAAGATCATTGCGAAGTCTACAATCATGACATCGATGAACTTGAGCAAAAATTGGAAGGACAAAAGGCATACATCCACGAGCTAGAGGCCGCCTATCTGAAAGCCGAGTTCTGGGATCTCTGGCATACTGGAAAATATGATGATGTAGAGAAGGCGAATAAGAAAGCGGAGGAGGCGTTGGAAAAATTGAAAAGGGGTTAATCTTTTTAGTGATATGTTCTCTTTTCAATTATCTCTCGGAATTTCTCTTTCGTCAATCCCGATGCTTTCCATTCATCTACCACACTACAATTATCGCAATCTGGTATATCAGATTTTTTATAATTGCCACATATCGCATCTCCGCAATTTTCTCCTGTCAATTCGCAGCAATAATGTTTGACCACATACGAATATTTCATCTTGTTGCCTCTTTCGCCCTGCTTATCAGACAATCTACCTCATGCGTATTCGATATCTATCATGCAATCACCAGACATCCATACTAATGCCTTTCTTCCCGCCCACTTTATTCATGACATCCAATGCTTTTCTGAACCTCGCTGGGTCCGCCTCCATCTTAGGCAACGCGTCCATGTACTCCACCGCTGGAGAGTACTTCGGGATAGGCATCCCGAAATAGGGCTTTGCCCCGCAGTATGGACAGCACCATTCGTGGCGTTGCAGCATTCCATAGAATTCCTTGCCAAATACAAGGCTCTCATGACATGCAAAGCAAATGCCCTCGCCCCTGGTATCCTTGTCTTCCTTGGCCTTGTCCTTCCAGCCACGCCAATTCTTGGCCGCGATGACGTGGATGCAATTATCCTGCCCACAATCGCATGACCATGCCGAGTTTATGAACTCGTGTGCGACAGGGCTCTCGGTGGGTCGGGTCATCCATCGCAGGGTCACCTTGTGGCTATCGTGCAGATAGCTTCCTTGCACCCGATCCACGGTGTAGACGATTTTTCGCGTTACCTGCTTTGTTTTCTGCACCCTGATTTTTATAGGATGCATTTTATTGGCCTCGATCATTTTCATTTTCTGATTTGCGTAGAATTCGCAGCGTGGGCACGTTCCATCTGCGTCTATGATTGCGCCGCATATGCCGCATTGACTTTGGACTCGCCAGGACATTTAGGCCACCTCGAGATGTTTTTCACATCCGATTACCGCATCATGGACGGTATGATCCAATGGATGGAGACAAAAGCAAATCTCATGTCCGCTGCTATCTTTTCCCATATTCCCTCGATACAAACAATTGAAACAAGACGCGATTGCCATTTTCTTTGCACCTCGATACATACCAGGGCAGCATTCCTATTTATAGCTTACGTTATGTAAATGCGGCATTGACGTTAAGTATATATACACGGACCGCCATAAGTACCTAGCATGGCAAGATTGAACATAGACATTCCAGACAAGGTTATGATTCCTTTCAGAAAAAGGGTATTAGCCAAGACTGGAAATCTGAGGGGAAACGTTGCGCCTGCTGTGATCGAGGCGCTGAACATGTGGATGAGAAAAGAGGATTGATCATGCCAACCAATACCGAATTGCAACTCGCATTCCAGAACATGGAAACCGCGAGAAAGAACCTATATGAAGCATCAGAGAAAGAATTGACTGCTCGCGAGAACCTGAAGACCGCCGAATATGAGGCCATCCAAGATGGAAAGATCGATGGCAAGAATGAGCAGATCAGGAAGGCGCAGCTTGCCGAGATTGTCGGACCTGAGCAGGATGCTCTATATGTGACCGAGGGCGAGAAGCGGAAGGCCGCATTGGCCTATGAGATTGAATCGATGCGCGTCGATGCAATGAAGTGGCAGATCCGCAATGAGATGGCAGCAGCGGCCTTGGAAGATGCCAGATTGGCGGTGATCTAATTGGATCGCGAAGAGGAAAATCCTATCAACCCATTCGATCTGCCAGAAATCGCGCCAGATGAGGAAGATACCTGGCACGCTGAGCAGGAATATGAAAGAATTAAGAAGGAGAGGAAATAAATGGTAAATGCAAAAGAGCAACTATTGAAAGTCTTTGGCGAGATCCAAACAGAAGCCGCCAAAGAACGTCATGTCAGCAATTTGACCAATTCCGTAGGTCACCTGTTCATCAATGGCATGACTTATGAGGTCACCATATCGCTAGAAAGCGATTATGATGAAATGATCGTTGATCCACTGAGCAAAGAAGTCGTTCCGTTGGTGATCTGAATGGAAGGATACGTATATTCCGAAAAAATGAAATATCCCGCATATCTATTGCGGTTCTCGGCACCTGAGCAAACATTCGATGGTGCAAAGTGGGCTGCAACCGAGAGTGACGTTTTCTGCGCCGGCGCATATGTGGTAAGATGCCTCTTAGAAGATCCGGAGATCATGGCCTTCCTGGCGGGAAGATGCCAAGGCGCGTTGAAGGTCTATCGGCTAGAAGAAGACGACTTGGTTTTCATGTCGATCTCCAATGCGGAGATAGCCGAGATAATCAAGGGCGGACAAAAGTGGAAAGATTCGACTGTGATGAACGAAGCGGTGAAGAAGTTGGAGGCAAACTGAATGTCTGGAAAAGTCACAAAGAAAGAGATAGCCGATGCTATCACGGCATATTGCGCTAAGCATGGCGCAGAGGCATCATTTGATGAAGCTACAGATTCATGGCATCTAAAAGACCAGAACGGCCTAGAATGCGTGTTTGGGCCTGGTCTCAAATGCTCCTCCGAGTCTGTCTTCTGCGACATAAAGGAGCTAATCTTCTCGATGAGGATGGATGCCGAACCTGCCAGAGGCTCCAATTTGCCCGCAAAAAGAACCGGAGGTACAATCAGTCGATCGCAGGGAGAACCTGCCCAAGGAAGCGCCATAGAGACCGTCCGGCGGACCATCGAATCAAAAGATCAGACCTATAACGCCGGTGGAAACGAAGAAGCCTATGCCGCAGTAAAAATCAAGGCATTCGAAGAAATGGGCGGTTCCTACCAAATCGTGTCGTCTGAAGTAAAACCAGACATGGCCCGCTACCTGATTAGGGGAACTTTGCCAGATGGCAGGTTCAACGAGTCTGAATATTCCGTATTCCAAGACCAATGGCAGCGAGACATGGCGTGGGACATGGTAGACAAGCAGATGGAAGCGGGCAGGAACATACTGGACTTGGATTGTCCCGCATTGGAAAATGGAATGCCGAACCTAATCAAAGGCGCTATGATGAAAATCAAGAAGGGCGCAAAGAAAGGAGAAGTTGTATCTGGATGGATCGATGTTCCGGCTGCCTATCACATCGCCACTACGGTGAACAAGCTGTGGAAATTCCAGCGAGTGCAGGCCCAAACCAAGGCGAAAGCGAAGATCGCCAAGGAGATGGTAGGGGCGGCATCTGGAATGCTGGACCAGGGTGAACTGGAAGAAGAGCAGAGAGAAAGAGATCAGGTTACTGAGGCGAGGACATGAATCCCACCTCTCCTTTCCAAATCGGTGATCACGTAGAGATCACCGGCCCCGATGCCCTAGCAGGTGAATACCAGTTGGGCCAAAAAATGAAATTGACCATGCTATGGGAGAGCAAAAACGGGTCGTTATTTTCGGATGACGATAAGCCCTGGTATCCTGCCAGTTCCCTGCGCAAGGTCGAGGAATTACATGTTGGCGACTATGCAAAAGTCATAGGTCCAGCTCTCGCAGTTGGGGTAGTCAAATCAGAATGCGGAAAGATCGATCGGGTTACGAAGATAAATCCGGATGGCGGAATATGCGTTCGCGGGTGGTATTATCCACGAAGCAGCTTGCAAAAGGTCGACGGCCCAGAATTGAAGATAGGCGAGTGGGTTGAGGTGATGGGTGAATCCGTTTCTGGATGCATGAAATATGCGGGGCAGATCTTCCAGATCGAATGCATTTCGGACGAGGGAAACATAGAATTCCAGAATCCGCCCGATCTTCGGTATTTCTCGCCAATATCCCTGCGAAAGCTCACCCCGGAAGAAATCACCAAGCATGAAATACGAGAATTCCAAGAAGTGATCGACAAAGGCACCGAGGCTATCAGAAATCTGCTTGCACCATTGGTAGATGAGAGGTTATCTGCCATCGAGAAGCGCCAAGGAGCCCAACAGAATCGCATGGATGCCATTGAGAAGAAGCAGGAAGGTTGGCATGATTCACAGGTGGCCACCAATTCCAAACTTCGGAGACGATGCCATGATGCCGACCAGATTCTTGCTTTCCTGGAGAAATGGCAGATGGAGCATGATCTGGAGAGGACATCGAGGTTCAGAACAAAGATTGAAAATATATATGAGCAAGCCAAAACTAGCCCGCGCTCTGTGGCAGAGATAGCCGAAACTATGCGCACCGAAGCGGCAAGCGGTCATGCTACATTAGACGACATGATCGCGGATGGCACTCTTGAAGTCCATGATTTCGGGAAGGTGGATGTCAAGACCCAGAAAAAGATCATCCGCCAATTGGAAGAAGAACTCGCGGATGGATGTGCTGAGATGACTTGTGCCGAATGCAAACCCGACTATGTCGATCTATCTATCGACGATCGCAAAGAAGCCCTGGCATATGCGATTCGTAAGCTCAGAATGCCAGATATGAAAAGCGATCCGAAATTTGAGCACACGGTGGCAGATGTGTTGGAAGGGATGTTGGAAGAGGTGGGAAAATGACATTCTCAGTACGAAAAGCCAAAGGCGGTCAATACACAATCATTTGCTCCGAGACAGAACTCACTCTCATCTCGGAACTCCTGAAAGTTGCTCAGGAGATCATCAGGAAGTCTACAAAAGAAGGTATGAAAGAAGTCGCGGATGTGCAAATCATGCATTGGAGAATGCAGATAGCGGAGGTCATGCATGACTGACTCCCCCATCAATCTCAATGAAGCCAAAGATATAATCGCCTTTGGTGTATCTAAACGAGATGCTGGAAGACGCCCGGATGAAGAAGAGAACGTGGCCATAAAATGGCGATATTTGGATGCAATTGTCGAGGAACTGGTCGCTGCTCGGGAGAGGATCACAGAGCTAGAAGGCCGCCCGAAAGAAGGCCTCTATGGAAAATACGCCATCAGGAAAACAGATGGTTCTACGATAGATCCAAAGGCGGATTATTTCATCCTGCGACTAGATACTGACCCAGCGGCGCGTATTGCTGCTAGGGAATATGCATTGCATACGTCGGATATGGCACTCGGGAAAGCGCTCGAAGACAAGATTACAAAATATTTCGTGAAGTGGATAGAATCGGATCAGCATCTAAAAGAGAAAAAGGATTGGTGGCCATTAGGAGAAATTAAGAGGTTGGAATGGCAACTATCTAAGGCCATTATCCCGCAAGCCGAAGATGCTGATAGCCTTCATTTCATGCTTGATTATCTCTGTGATGATCCGAACGATAATCGTGATCCAGCGATCGAGATAGCGAAGAAGGTACTGCATAGATATTTGGCCGCCATCGAAGGGGGCAAGCCATGATGCCATGCAAATACCGCACAAAGTTGCCTAATAAAAATTTTTCCTGCTATCACCCATTGATTAGCATATCCGATATATCAAAAAAACAAGCGGACGTATTGTGTAAAGGATGTGCCGCTAGGAGAGCGCCATGAGCGAACTCACATTTGCCAAATCCTGCCAAAACTTGACCATAGCTACCAGGAACGCGCTATGGGCCTATTCGCCTGAGATGCTTGTCATCTTGGGCTTCCTGGCGGGCATGATTGTGATAGGATTGATGATGCTGGCGGTGATAAGATGAATGAACCTATCATCCTGTCCATTTCATCCAATGAGAAAAATACACCCGATCGCGTCAAAGATCTCGTCGATGCAATCGACTCATTTCATGGTCAAATCATCCGGATTCGAGACGATGCGGGCCAACCTGCTGACATTCAATGCAAATATCGTGGGCATTTCTGCCACATCGAGGTTAAAGATACGCAAAAAAGCAATGATCTATGGGGCGGGAAAGGCGGCCACATCGGAGACCAGTTAGTAAAATTGATCGATTCCGGCCAACCGGCTTTCATCGTCGTCTGCGGATCACTGGATGAGGTTCTAGCCGAGGTGCCCACCCTAACCACCCAGAAGACCAAAGAAGGACACAAGACCAGATGGGCGGGTAAATACGAGCAAGAAAGCAATAAGTCCTCTCTGCGGGCTCTTAGCGCAGACTTCGCGGGGTGCAATGTGTCCATCCATTACCTTAGCAAGAATCGAGTGCTAAGTTTCAAGTGGGCTCTGAGCTATGCGAAGAATATCCTTCAGGGCCCGGACCCATTGCAATGGTGCCCACGATTCAAGGGCAATGCACGGAGACAAAGAGCGCTCTTAGGCAATGGCATCGGTCCGAAGAATGCTTCCGCCCTGATAGAACATTTCGGGAGCATTCGGCATATTGCCAATGCCGGATACGAGGAATTGATGAAGTGTCCCGGAATTGGGCCGGAGCGGGCTATATCGATTATGGAGCTATTCAGATAAAATGTGACAGGTGCATTGGCCATAATCAATCTGTGATAGGCAAATGATTGCAGAAGTGGGCGAGGCGATTCGCCCGCATCTGCCTTGATTGCTGCCTATATCGCCTGTTTGCATATCACACCCCAAAACCTGCTTTATGCTCCTCCGCGCTAATTACGTAGCTTGTTGCTGCATATGTTGTTTTCCCAGATCTGACATATGTTAATATCCAAATGTTATTCCGCCCGACATCATATACATCAGTTGGCGTCCCAGATCCACCGACGCAATCTATAACCCCTTCATATAATGCATATGCATGATCTCCACCAGACTGATACCATACGCCAATTTCATCGCAAGCAAATATAGTGCCCCGGAACTGATTTCCTTCCATCCATTTGTTGGTTAAGCAGAACTAATGCCAATAGTATATAGAGTGTCTTCATATAAATCTCCTTCTGCTTTCAGAATATCAGTACAGAATGGCATCTTTGCCAATGTTATTTCTTGGAATTTTGCACCCAAAATTGGGAAGAGAGGCTGCTTGCCTTTCTTCACGACCTTTTAGACAACATTGTTATCTGTTATCTTCCATCCAGTTGAATTTGTAGTTGTAGTGGTAGTGCATGATATCAAATTGTTATCCGTCGCAATCGAGTTAGTCATACTTGCTGCTTCTATCCATGTTGACAGTTTGTACAATACGTTTTCTGATATAATATTTCTACTACCAGATGCTACAACTAAAAATTTGCAATTAGGAGTGGATTCACTGGAAAATATATTATTTCTCGTTATATGGGAGCTATAAAGCTCCCCCATCGAGACAAATCTAGCAGCATTCTCAAGCTGAGCGGAATTTCCATCGATGAATAACATATTCGGCGAGGCACTGCCGGAACGCGATATGAATTTTACCGCGCCCACCAATTTCGCACGACAATTGGTAATCCACACGTTGGAAATGATATATGTCGCAGGCGCAACAAATAGAATATTCCCCCCAGTAGGAGAACCATAGAAAGTAACTTTATCGATATGAGTATCATCGCCCCATATGTTATTCTCATTATCAATTATACAAATATCCACAACTTTGGAACTTAAGAACGTATTTTCAATAGTTGTATCATATCCAGATACGTTAATACCGTATGACATCAGTTCGAAATAACAATCACGAACCGTAGAAGAATAAGGAAGATGACCGATGATAACGCCAGTGCCATTTTTAAATGCCCCGTCGTTGGTGTTTTGACAATGCTCAATAATGGCGGCATTTGGTCCATCACCATTTGCGATATCGAGCCTGATGAATGTCCCATTGTTGCAAAATCCTGTAATGTCTCTTATCTGCGCTGAAAATGCAGGACCATAGACAGCAACTACATTATGTCCATAACCGGAATATATATCCGTTATGGATAATTTATTTACGATGTTATATGCAACTACGGCTGTAGAATTAGTATGCGTTCCGTAACCAGTAGTAGTAACAAATCGGGCATTGGTGATGCCTGTTTTCAAATACGTAGTGTATGTAGTTGTCGCATTTCCAAACTGTATAGCATTGGCGTTACAACTAGTGATATCGAATAGCGTATTGCCGCAATCCAGAAAGATGCCGTCAGTAAAATATATCGTGTCGGATAATTTTATTGAAGGAATATATTTAAACGATATTCTACCACGATTTACACCGTTATATTGAGCTTTGTTATGAGCACTGATCGACTGCATAAATGCGGTATTGTCAGCACCATATGTATCCTGGGCAAAAAATAACCCAGAACTATCAACCGCATATATACGACTGGATGGACCCCAGATGAGGGAAATATCAGAATCAGTGGAGGCATCTGTTTTATTTAATTTATTCCAACCCTGCCCAACCGTCATGGCATCATGCGCAGCAGTGCCATTGGTCACATTGGTGAGCTTTGCGCCAATGCCGGGAGTCCAGTTGATTTGATCTGAATCGGTAACCGTCTCAAGTCCTACAATAGTCGCATTCACGAGAGTTGCATTATCGATTGTGATATTTTCGATTGTGTGGTTCAGCACATCATAGTCACTTGGTGTCACCTGGTTGAGCCTAATCGCTCCAGCGCTGCCGATTAGCAGAGCAAAGATTAAGAGAATTGCAAATTTCATTTAAATCACCTATGCAACATAATTATAACTAGCAAAGAATACATCACCATCGGCATCATTCGGCGCAAATGTGATGAGTGTTATAGTCGTACCCGAAACCGTGAAATTTGTACCATACCGCATTCGTGTGCATCCGCCAACATCACCATAGAAAATCGCCACCGCTCCAACTGGCGTGTGATCGAGAGTGAAGGTCTTGTTTGTGCCATTTTTCGTCCCATCTGGCACCTCTTCGATGGATGTCGATGTGGCTGGATAGATTTGCACCCAAACGGCTGCTCCCACACTCGCATCTTGACAGGCCCATTCCTTCCCATCATAGAACCATCTGCTGCCTATGGAATAGCCATCTGCCAGATCGTCCCCGACTTGTGGGGCTCTTGCGCCCAATCTCTCTATCTTCGCGCTGGCAGCATCGATGAGGTCTAGGTTGGTATGGGTTTGGGACGCAAAGCCCGCCTCACTGTTCTCTAATTTGACATAGCCATTATTGGTTGTGGTCGTGGACATGAAACATCTCCGATGGAAAGATACTTATACTAATAATTATAACTATGAATTATGCCGCGAGTGAATATCGCGCTGGATGATGAAAATCATGAAACTCTGAAGAGATATCAGAGGATGCGTGATTATCGGAGCTTGGATAAGGCTCTAAACGAATGGATAAAGGAGCACGACACAACTGTATTGCAGATCGAGGTTCTAAATGGGGAAATGATGAGAGTGATATTCAGAAACGGAACTCATCAAGACGTGCCTGTTGTTAAATATCCGACTGTAAAGAGGGGTTGATACATGATCGTTGAACTTCGTCATTGTGATCTGGAAATCGCCCACATCGGCACCAGAGAGCAAATAGACATCGAGATCTTCTATGAGAATCTCGGTATATTTGTCGATCATATGTTGGTTGCGTTCCAGATATTGGGAGAGGCCGTGAATAGAATCGCTGACCAGATTCTTGCCACATTCGAATCAGAGGCGGGGAAGGAGCTATTGAAGAGATGTGAAAGGGCTGCGATCGATAGGCCACTGCCTGCCATCTGGTGTGAGGAAGCCCAAGCCTATTACGCCGGGCCTGAGCCGATGTGGTGGGATGAAAAGGATAGATGCTTCCGACCATATTCGCAGCCCGATAATATACACCAAGGCCATTCCATGATTTGGGATGAAAAGGAACGCTGCTGGAAGGCGGAAGAGAACGCCATTTGGTTCAACATGCAAAATGGGAGATCTTGGATATTCAAAAACGGTAAATGGGCCAAGCAATGCGAACAGGCAGACATGGGAAGCAAGGCGGGAAAATGAAGAAATTCGTGGCCGATCTAAAAGAAAAATATGAAAAAACCACCGATGGCAATTGGTTTCATAAATCCAAATATGGCCTCGGGATGACCAATGAGGTTGTGCTGACGGACAAAGAGCAAGCCATGACTGGGTTTCTCGTGGGGTCGTTTGGAGAATTTGGAAGTCACAATGCCGAATTTCTTGTATTCGTGCATAACAATATGTATCGAATATTTGAATTGATCGAGCAATGCGAACTGATCCAACGATGGCACCAGCGCGGCATCATGGGCGAACCGAACCGTGCTCTGTGGGGGAAGGACCAGCCGATACCAGACGGTTGGATGAGAGAGGACAGAGTGCCCGAAGTCGATGGGTTTGTGCCTATTAAGAAAATTGAGAAATGAGATGATTTGAATGAAATCGATATTAGCAATCATATTATTGGCATGTCTAATCATGCCATGCATCGCCATGAGTGAAAAACAATCTGCCTATTTCCGGGGACTGGAAGATGGCTGGAGCTTGGCGCGGCTCAGGGCGACCGATATTACCGCCTACAATTTTCAGGTAGCTGAATACAATACCGAGCTATTTGAGAACCTGAATGAGAGCGAGGCGATGGAGAAGGTCATTGCCCCGATCCCTACCAGCAACTACACTTTGCCGGAGATCTTCCAATGAAAGCCATACTGGTATTGCTCTTGGTGCTGGTTCCTGCAATGGCCGACCAAAGAGATGGTTCCAATGGCGTGCCATTTTTGGCACCCGATCCAAGCCTCAAGACCACTGATGCCTTCTATCGCGGCGCCGGCTGCCAGTATGTGGGCGAAGAACCGGCACCTGCTTATGTGTTGCCGCCCATCTTCGGCGGGTCCGCGATCGAGCCGCCTGAGAACAAGTCTTGGATGGATCTATCCGAGCACAATAAAAAGATATCCACAGAGACGACGACTCTGACTGCCAAATCCAGCTATGAGTTGACGGAAACTCAGATGCAGAGGGCAAATTTGCCACTTGGGCAAGAGGGATGGTTATGAAAGAGATCAATCTGCCAGAAGAAAATCGCAAAGCTCACAAAGACCTTGCTATCCGAGATGAAGCAAGGACCGCCGCGGAACTCAAACACCGGGATGCGAAAATCGAGCATGATGCGCTCAAGGCCGAACTTGAGTACAAGTATAAGGAATTCCTCAAGTCTGATCCAGTAGGCGCGAATGCTGAGATCCGCAAAGGTACCGCAGAAGCGTTTGCAAAATGGGTGGAGGCCGAAGGCAAACTCTGGAAGGCCAATCTGGCCTATCGAAAGGCGGGCTATCGGGTCGATTGCATAAAAAATGAGATCGAGCTGCGGAAGTCTGCGCTCGGCACTCATTAACTCTTTTCAGATTTTTTGGATATAACAAAGCGCGTAATAAAACGGCAGCGAAGCGACTGCATTTCCGCTGAAACTTGTGCCTTCTACGCTGCTATGCCCGTGTCCCGTGCCACTTCCAGTTGCACTCGTTGTGCCGGAATTTGCAACATTGGCCCCTATTATGTTGATAGGCGAAATTGGGCTAGATACATTCGGATATGCTCCTTGTGATGGCGTAGTGTCGGTGAATGGGTGCACGTGTGATGCCATTTCAGCCGTTGTCAATACATGGGCATTTACAGTTACTGTTCCGGCCACCGTAAAAGTCGCCGATCCGCCATAGGTTGCAGGATTATATGTGTTCCCGGCCCCAACCACGAATCTGCCCCTTAAATCAACTGTCCCGCCTGATCCATTACATAGCGCCCACCCAGACGGGATCGCCCCGGACGCCCCATACCAAAGAATGATAATCCCGGTGGGCACTCCGAGGCCGTAGAAACTACTGATGTGCATATTTCCATCAGCATGATAGATCATATCCGCATCGCTGCCAGTACCGGGCCCAGTGTTCCCGGAGTACCAATATACCGCTTCCATTTCAGATTTCGTTTGATAGAGACCATCGTGATTATGAGAGGCGAGATATGCAGCGGATTCATCATACTGCGTCTCAAGATTATTGAAACATGTAGTGCTCAGTGGTGTTGATGAAGTCCACGTTGGATTCGGAGTATAAGCCATAAGTCACCTACTCACACTTCATGATATAGTAGAGGCTATAGTATGCCGGTCTTGGATCGATCGCAGCGATGGTTGCGGTGCTACCAGTGTGCCCGTGCGTCCCGCCCCCAGAAGTTTGCTCATTTATGGTTCGGGTTGTGCTAGTCACTGATGTGTAATAAGTAGATGTTGACGACGCGATATGATTATTCACCGGAGAATAATATTCCGAGTACGGGTGTGTATGCGATGGTAATTCGGCAGTGATCAGGGTATGATCTCCGATGGTAACTGCCCCAGTTGGCGTTATGGTGCCATCATAAGTGGCAGGTCCGCCAGTATCCCCTACCGCATAGGAGCCTCCTGCCCCGATTACGAATCGCTCAGTAAGATTCGGGGTCGTATATCCACCATGTGCGTTCCCATCGCAGACATACCATCCATGCGGCACGTCGCTGTCG
>Ga0074198_1001571_pt1 | contig 14534 bp, 14 predicted proteins | sample EPASupsiteSAE323_FD_64527 | JGI IMG/M metagenome (GOLD analysis project Ga0074198, IMG submission 64527) | Bioremediated contaminated groundwater from EPA Superfund site, New Mexico - Sample SAE3-23 | ecosystem: Environmental > Aquatic > Deep subsurface > Groundwater > Contaminated ...
TACTGTTATACTTTGTATAATAGGATTTCTGTCATTACGATATACTATATACTAGGTTCGTGGTTCGTGGTTTTTAAGTTCAGCTTCAAAGCTTTTCTTAAGTCCACCAACTACCAACTATGAACTATCAACATGTAGTTTATGGAGGTATTATGCAAAATAAAAAGCCGTTTGACTTCGGAATATTTATAGTAATCCTTCTTCTCTTGGCTGGTGGAATCATAATGGTTTTCAGTGCTAGTGAAGATTATGCTTTGCGAACTTTTAACAATAGTTATCATTTTCTTATAAGACAGCTTCTTTGGGCAGGAATAGGCATTTTTGCGATGTTGTTTGTGTCAAAGATTGATTATAGAATATGGGGGAAATTATCAGGAGTGATACTATTTATTAGCATAGCGCTTCTTATGATTGTTCTAATTCCACATGTTGGAGTTAACAAGAATGGTGCTCAGAGATGGATCAACCTTGGCTTTACTGATTTACAGCCTTCGGAGATAGCAAAGCTGGCTGTAATATTATTTTTTTCGTATAGATTATCTCGTGAAAAAGAAAAGTTGAAGAGTTTCTGGACGGGATTGATGCCTTATTTGATTTGGATGGGTGTTATTATTGGATTGCTTTTTTTGGAACCACACAAAAGCTGTGCTGTTATTATTGCCGGGATTGGTGCTGCTCTTCTTTTTGCTGCTGGAGCACGGATATGGCATTTCGCTGGTCTTGCAGTTTTTGGATTCTTTTTATTTCTCAAGGTAGCTATTTCAGATCAGTATAGTTTAAAAAGAATTATGGCATTTCTTGATCCATGGAGTGATCCAAAGGGAGTGGGGTGGCAGGTTGTTAATTCGCTTTATGCAATAGGTTCTGGTGGAATATTTGGTCTCGGACTTGGAAGAAGTAGACAAAAATTTGGATATGTTCCAGAGCCACATAACGATTATATTTTTTCTATTTTTGCAGAAGAAATGGGATTCATTGGTGTTGTTACAGTCATGCTTCTCTTCCTTGTTTTCATATGGAGAGGATTGAGGATTGCAATGCATGCACCTGATAATTTTTCAAGCTTGTTAGCAACAGGAATTACTTCTTTAGTAGCAATACAATTCGTTATTAATATTGCAGTTATCACGGCAACAGCTCCACCGACTGGTATGCCACTGCCGTTTTTTAGTTACGGGGGTTCATCATTGTTGTTTTTAATGATTGGGATGGGGATATTGTTAAACATATCCCGGCATGTGCCGAGTAGATCGGGGTAAAGGGGTTACAGGGTTTTCAAACGTAGCTTAATTATATTGGAGGTTTGATTGCATAATGAGAGTCATAATAGCTGGCGGAGGTACTGCCGGTCATATTAATCCTGGAATAGCAGTTTCAAAGTGTATCATGTCAAAATATAAAGATGCTGAAATCCTTTTTATTGGAACTGAAAGAGGGCTTGAGAAGGAACTTGTCCCTGCTGAAGGTTTCAAAATTGAATTTATAAATGCAAGAGGATTAAACAGAAAAATTTCTCTTGATATTTTTTTTACTGCAAGCGATATGATAAAAGGCTATATTACTGCAAAAAAAATAATTAAAATGTTTAAGCCGGATTTTGTTATTGGAATGGGTGGTTATGTTTGTTTCCCGGTTATAATGGCAGCTTCAAGGCTTAAGATTCCGACACTGATACATGAATCAAATTCACTTCCTGGAATAGCGAATAAAATACTTTCAAGATTTGCAAATGCTGTGGCAGTGAGCTTTAAAGAATCTGAGAAATATTTTAAAAAAGTCAAAACCTTAGTATTTACAGGAAACCCTGTCAGGGAAGAAATCTTTACTTTCCCAAGGGAAGAAGCCCGAGCCGAAGAAGGACTACAAAAGGATTCTATTCTAGTTCTTGCTTTTGGTGGAAGCAGGGGTGCTCAGAAGATAAACGAAGCTATTATTGAATTGATAAAAGTCAACAAAGGAAAACTGCCATATAATCTAATCCTTTCAACCGGAAAGGCACAGTATGAAGCTGTGCAAGAAAAGCTGATTGAAGACGGATACCCAATTGAAAAGCTGGAAAAAGTTAAAATTGTTCCTTATATTTATAATATGCCGAAGTATATTTCTGCAGCAGATTTAGTAGTAGCTAGAGCTGGAGCTGTCACAGTAAGCGAGATTACTGCGGCAGGAGTTGCTTCAATACTTGTTCCATTTCCATATGCTACTGAGAATCATCAGGAGTTTAATGCTCGTTCACTTGAAATGAACGGGGCTTCAATAGTTGTACTTGATAAAGAATTAACCGGAGAAATATTAAATCAGCAGATTTCCAGTTTGGTTGATAATAAAGAACAGCTTTCAAGAATGGCAAAAAGTGCGAAAAAAATGGCTGTATTAGATGCAGCACAAAAGATTGTTGCAATAATTGAGGAATTAACGAATAAATAAGTGTTATATACAATCCCTTACAGCAGTACAGGTAACAAAAAATTCCAAGACGCATAATATGTAATTATGATTGGAATAAGTAGGTATTGTACTGGAGGGAGAAGACTTGGATGTATATACAATACAGGGTGGTAAAAAGCTGAATGGTTCTGTTAAGATAGAAGGTTCAAAAAATGCTGTACTACCTATATTAGCTGCTTGTATTATTAGTGGCGGCAGAAATGTTTTATATAACTGTCCTGACCTGAGGGATGTAGCAGTCATGCTAAACATTCTTGAGATTATTGGTTGTAAAGTAGAAAAGACAGATGATATGCTTGTTGTTGATACTTCACAAATAATAACAAGTGAGATTCCAGATAAACTTGTTAGAGAAATGCGTTCATCTGTTGTGGTTCTCGGAGCTATGCTTACAAGAATGAAAAAAACTATTTTAAGCTATCCGGGTGGATGTGAGATTGGTACGAGACCAATTGATTTGCATGTTAAGGGACTTAGGGAGTTAGGAGCAAAAATATCTGAAGTTGGTGGATATTTGTTATGCGAAGCGGAAAATCTTATTGGAACAGAGATTAATCTTGATTTTCCTAGCGTAGGTGCGACAGAAAACATAATGCTTGCTGCCGTGGGTGCGGAAGGCACAACGATTATCAGAAATGCGGCCAGAGAGCCCGAAGTTGTAGATTTACAGAGTTTTTTAAATGCAATAGGATGCAGAATAAACGGAGCAGGTACAAATATTATTCGGATATATGGGGTTAAAAAATTTAAACCTGCAGAATATTCAATAATGCCTGACCGAATTGTTGCAGGTACATATTTAGCGATGACAGCGGCAACATATGGAAATATAGAAATTAAAGATGTAATACCAGAGCATTTTAGTGCTTTGTTATTTAAGCTTAAAGAAGCAGGATGTAAATTGAAAATCGGGAAAAGTAAAATTGAGCTTGAATCGCCAAAAAAATTATTGGCGGTAGATACCATTAAGACACTGCCTTATCCTGCGTTTCCAACCGATTTACAGGCACCGATGCTTTCCCTGATGACTATAGCTTCAGGAACAAGTGTTATAGTTGAAAACATATTCGAAAACCGTTTTAAACATGTCAATGAATTAATAAAAATGGGTGCAAAAATAACCATAGAGGGAAGAACTGCTATTGTTAAAGGCGTAAATAAGCTTCAGGGGGCAAATGTTGAGGCTAAGGATTTAAGAGGTGGAGCTGCTTTGATTCTTGCTGGTCTTGCGGCTGAAGGAGATACAATAATTGAGGGAATTCATCATGTAGAGAGAGGATACGAGGCAATACATGAAAAACTTAGTATGATTGGTGCAAAGATAAGTAGAACTGTGAAGGAAGATTCAAAGGAATAGGGAACATTCCCTATTCCTCCACAAAAGTTAAGAGGCAGGGATTTAATTTATGAAGAGGGAAAACAAATTGGTTGAGGGTAAAAATATTAAACAGAAGAAAAAAGGATATGCATGGATTCTAATTATTCTTTTATTGATAATACTTGCACAGGTTTTTGTTTTGTTTTCGCCATTCTTTAACATCAAATATATTGATGTTTTGGGGTCAAAAAAGATTGCTGCAAAAAAAATCGTCGAGCTTTCAGGAGTTTGTTATGGACAAAACATATTTAAGGTTAGTATTTTAAAGGCTGAGCAGCAAATAAGAAACGGGGAGCCATATATTGATAGTATAAAAGTATTACGTAAGCTTCCAAATTGTATGGTTATAAAAGTATCTGAAAGAGTTCCTGTGGGTGCACTTGAATACATGGGTTCGTATATACTGGTTGACAGAAATGGTTATGCTCTTGAAATTACTACTGACATAAGAGATAAAAGCATTGTTGAGTTAAGGGGCATAAATTTGAATAGAGTGACAATCGGAAAAAAGATTTCAGAAGGTGAACTGGACAAGCTTAAAGCCAGTTTATGTCTTTTAAGCTTACTGGAAAAAAATAATCTTATTTCTAAAGTTGAATATATAGATGTTAAAGACACAAAAAATGTTATAATATTTGTTGATAGAAGACTAGACGTAAAGTTTGGTAGTGCAGAAGAAATAAATTCCACTGCATTGTGCAAGTATCGTTTGGATTTTCTAAAATCTATTATTGATAAAATACCAGAAAATCAAGCAGGGGAAATTAATCTTACTGCTGATAATCCTGTGTTTAAGCCTGTAGAAGAGTAAAAATTCCGAGAGGAGCAGTAATCTTGAAAAACAAAGGTTTCCAAATCACAATTGCTTTTATTTGTCTAATATTAGGTCTTATGCTTACGGTGCAATTTAAAAGCATAAAGAAGATTAATTCTGGTGGTATTGATAAGATGAGAGCTAGCGAATTGCAGTCGGCTCTTTCTTCAGCTAACGAAAAATTGGATGATGCAAAGAGAGAATTAGCTTCTAAGGAGAGAAAAATAGAACAATACCAGGAAGCAGCGTCAAAGGGAGGCAAGCTTGGACAAATAATTCAAAAAGATATTAATCAGGCAAAAATGCTTGCAGGATTAACTGCTGCACAAGGGGCTGGTATAGTAATTACTCTGAATGATAGTAAGGTTAGGAATGAACAAGGAGATATGAATGAAAATTATTTTGTTATACATGATAGTGATATTCTGCTTGTAATTAATGAACTTAGAGCAAGTGGCGCGGAAGCTATTTCATTAAATGATCAGCGTGTAATCGCAACAAGTGAGATAAGATGTGCCGGACCTGTTCTAAGCATAAATAATACAAGAACATCAGCACCATTCAGAATAAAAGCAATCGGAAATGCAATTGATATGGAAAACGCTTTAAAAATGAGAGATGGTGTTGTTGATGCTTTGCAGCAGTGGGGGATAGAAATTACAATAAGTAAACAAGATAATATGGTTGTACCGGGTTTTGATGGAGCACTAACATTCAAATATGCTGTTCCTTTCAAAGAAGGAGGAAATGAATAATGTATCTATCGTTAATTGGTTTGGTGCTTGGCGTTGTTATGGGTATATTTCTTCCATATAGTATACCTATTGCATATTCAAAATATATGGCGGTTGCAATTTTAGCATGTCTTGATAGTGTATTTGGAGGTTATGCAGCTTCTCTTCAGGGGAAATTTGATATGAAAATATTTATTTCCGGATTTTTTGGAAATGCTTTATTGGCTGCAGGACTTGCATTTATTGGTGATAAGCTTGGTGCAGACATTTATATGGCGGCGGTTTTTGCTTTCGGAAACAGGATGTTTATAAACTTTGCAATAATTAGAAGATATCTATTGAATAAATAAAAAAAAAAGAATAATATAGTAAAGAAAATATTTTTGTTAAAAAAATATGTTGTTTTTGTCTGCTTTCTGATATAATATTATTTAAAACGAATGGGATTTATATTTAAAGGGGGTAGCTAAGTATATGGCAGTTGGGGACATAATTGTCGGTATTGACATTGGTACTTCAAAAGTATGTACGCTTATTGGACAAACTAATAGAATAAATAATATCGATGTTCTAGGTTATGGCTCTGCCCCTTGCAATGGAGTAAAGAAAGGCATAATTGTTGATATTGAGGGTACTGCTCAAGCTATTAGACAAGCTACCGAGCAAGCCGAACAGATGGCGAATCTGAATGTAAATTCTGCTTATGTTAATATAACAGGAGCAAATGTTAGTATAATAGAAAGTAGTGGTCAGGCAGAAATACCAAACAACCAGAGCGAAATCAACTATTCTGACCTTGAAAGAGTCCTAAAATCTGCAAAGGATGATGTTGCTATTCCTGCAGATAAGAAAGCTATTGATATAGTTCCTTACCAATACATAATAGATGGCTATGACCAGATAGTTGATCCTGTTGGAATGATAGGTTCAAATCTTGAAATTGATTGCCAAATTGTTGCTGGTTCAGTTACTGCAGTTCAAAATTTAGTAAGAGCTGTTGAAAAGCCAGGATATTATGTGGATGGAATAGTAATTGAATCAGTTGCTGCCGGAGAAGTTGTATTAACACCTGATGAAAAGGAATTAGGTGTACTTCTGCTTGATGTTGGTGCCGGTGTAACTGATGTTTCAATTTTCAAAGGGAAAAGGCTTGTTTTCTATGATTCTATACCTATTGGTGGTGACCATATTACCAATGATATTGCAATTGGATTAAAAGTACCATATAATGAAGCAGACAAAATAAAAAGACAGTTTAATTTAGCACTTACTTCTTTGATACAGAATGATCAGGAAATAACAATAGCAAGCATAAATGAAAGCAGAGTAAGAAACATAAAAATATCAGAAGTTATTGAAATTATCGAAGCTAGGGTAACAGAAATATTTAGTCTTATAGATCAACTACTTGACAAAAGTGGAATGAAGGAATATATTTCTGCAGGTGCAGTTCTATGTGGTGAAGGAATAACAAGTTTTGATGGAAATCTTCAAATCGGAACTGCTATGTTGGAAATGCCTATAAGAATAGGTAACCCTAAAGGTGCAAATATATTAAAGCCTACTTACACAGTAGCTCTTGGAATTGTAAAATATATGTCAGGCGTAAAGCACATTAAGGATGTTGCCAGTAATGTAAAAAGCCTCAGAAAAAAGAAGCATAGAGATGATGGGGCTAAAGAGCTTAGTATTTGGAACAGGCTTATTAAATTTTTTAATGACTTTTTTGTATAACACAGTTGTATAATAATTTTTACATATACTAACTAATGAAAATTAAAATGATAAATGATTAATTTATTCAATAAAGGGGGCAATTGTGTTGCTGGAGTTTGACATTGATTTGGAGCATTTTGCTCAAATAAAAGTTGTTGGGGTTGGAGGCGGAGGAAATAATGCCGTAAACAGGATGATTGAATCAGGGCTTAAAGGTGTTGAGTTTATAACAATAAACACTGATAAACAAGCTTTGTTTTTATCACAAGCCAACCTGAAAATCCAAATAGGAGAAAAGCTCACAAAAGGTTTGGGTGCTGGAGCTAATCCTGAAATCGGTCAAAAAGCTGCTGAAGAGAGTAGAGAAGAAATATCTCAATCTTTAAAGGGTGCTGATTTGGTCTTTGTAACTGCTGGTATGGGTGGAGGAACCGGAACCGGTGCAGCACCTGTAGTTGCAGCTATTGCAAAGGAAATGGGAATACTTACTGTTGGAGTTGTAACAAAACCATTTACCTTTGAAGGCAGAAGAAGAGCACAGCATGCTGAAAAGGGAATTGAAACATTAAAAAATAGTGTTGACACATTGGTAACCATACCAAATGATAGATTGCTTCAAGTTATTGAGAAAAAGACCTCAATAATGGAAGCATTCAGAATGGCTGATGATGTTTTAAGACAGGGTGTTCAAGGTATTTCGGATTTGATTGCTGTTCCTGGACTTGTAAATCTTGACTTTGCAGATGTTAAAACAATTATGCTTGGAACCGGTATTGCACATATGGGTATTGGACGTGCTTCCGGTGAGAATAGAGCAGAAGAAGCAGCAAAACTAGCCATACACAGCCCGCTTCTCGAAACATCAATCGAAGGAGCAAGAGGAGTGTTGCTTAACATTACTGGTGGTCCTGACCTCGGATTGTTTGAAGTTAATGCAGCGGCTGAATTGGTTCAGAAGTCTGCAGATCCAGATGCAAATATAATTTTCGGAGCAGTAATCGACGAAAAACTAGGAGACGAAATCTTTATCACAGTTATTGCAACTGGTTTTGAAAAAGGTATTGCCCCAAAGAGAGTTGAAAAACTTTTTGACAAGACATTTGTAAATCAGACACAAGCAGCAAATACTCCAGCTCCTACAATAACTGATAGAAATTCCAGCAATGTTTCATCTGATGAGTTGGACATTCCTACTTTCCTCAGAAGAAATAAACTTAAATAAACTTAAATAAAATAGATAAAAAATAGCCGCGGAATATTCCGCGGCTATTTTTTATCTATTTTGTCGAAAACTTTTTTATTCGTCAGCTTGAAGTGACAAAATATGGAAAAAATATAATATATAATGAGCACAAATCTTAGGTGAAAATTGGTATAGGAATATATTTAGCAATCTTCGCGTATAATCATAAATTTGACTGTTTTTGAATAAAGTAAAGTAAAGAGTTGTCTTTATTCGTGAGGTAACTGTGACTATCTATATAGATGTTTTATTTTTAGAAAACATAGCAATAAATTTTCTGATACTTGCTATTACGGGTTACATTTCAAAGTTTAAGGCAGGGTCAGCTAGGCTGCTTGCAGGTTCATTTATTGGAGCAATGTATGTATTGGCGGCGTTTTTACCTGGGACTGAAATGTACTTTACGATTACGGCAAAGATAGTTCTTTCATTTGTTATGGTGGCAGTAACCTTTTGGCCTGAAAAAATTAAGGATTTTATAAAGCTCACATTGTTTTTTTATCTTGTTTCTTTTGTATTTGGAGGTGCAGTATTTGGACTATATTATTTTTTAAATCCGGAAGGAGGAATGGTCAGCAACGGAATTTATAATATAAGCGGTTTCCCAATCAAAACGCTTCTGGTTTCAATAATCTTTACCTATATAGTAATTAGAATTTGCTGGGACATTATTAAGTCAAAAGCTATTCGGGAAAATGTCATGGCTACAGTTTTAATTAAGCTTGAGAATAAAGAAGTAACGATTAATGCTTTAATTGATACTGGAAATTCCTTAAGAGACCCAATATCAAATATTCCGGTAATGATTGTTGAATTTGAAGCGATTAAGGGGATTTTACCTGAGAAAGTAAATGAAATATTCTTAAATGGTATGGAGACAAATCTTGAGATGGTAGTTCAAGAAATATCAAAGACGGATTGGGCAAGTAGGTTTAGGCTAATTCCATTTAATTCATTGGGAAAGATGAATGGAATGCTTATTGGTTTTCGACCGGACAGGGTTGAGGTTGAGATTAAGGAAGTAAAAAAGGATTCACAGGAGGTTGTTATTGGAATTTACAATCGCAATTTATCCAAGGATGAGAGTTATAGGGCATTGCTCAGTCTTGAATTGGTAAGCGATTAACCAAAATTGCAATTCGAAAGGGGGAGAAAAATGTTTTTTGCAAGAATTAAATTATATCTGAGAATAGTATACATCAAAATATTGCGCAAACTAGGGCTGTTCCCGGGGTTCCCGGTTTACTATATAGGGGGTAGTGAAGCACTGCCCCCACCCCTAAATGCTGAAGAAGAAGCTTACCTCATATCCAAATTAAACGAGAAAGATACACTTGTTAAATCAATTCTGATTGAACGAAATCTAAGGCTGGTTGTATATATTGCAAGGAAATTTGAGAATACTGGAGTTAGTGTAGAGGATCTGATATCAATTGGAACTATAGGCCTAATAAAGTCGATAAATACTTTTAATCCAGAAAAAAATATCAAGTTAGCAACTTATGCTTCAAGATGCATAGAAAATGAAATACTTATGTATTTGAGGAGGAATAATAGAATAAAAACTGAGGTATCAATTGATGAACCTCTAAATGTAGATTGGGATGGTAATGAATTATTACTTTCGGATATTCTTGGAACAGATAATGACATAATCTATAGAACAATAGAGGATGATGTTGACAAAGAGCTTTTGAACAATGCTATGAAGAAGTTATCAATAAGAGAAAAAAAGATTGTGGAACTAAGATTTGGTTTAAAAACAGGTGATGAAAAGACTCAAAAAGAAGTAGCGGAAATGTTAGGAATTTCTCAGTCATATATATCCAGACTTGAAAAAAGAATAATAAGTAGGTTAAAAAAAGAAATCAGTAGAATGGTATAACATAACTTCCCTTCGGCAATAATGTAACTGAAAACCGTGATATGCATCGCACTACTGTATCAGGCATCATCTGCAAAATGTTCACATATATCTTAATATGCTCCGCTTTCGCAGATTTGACTTCCTCGTATTGCTTGCATATGACGATTTTCAGAGACCAGGTGTAGTTTTAAAAGTGCAGAAGACGAAATTAAAAGAATTGTCAACTGCAAACTATCAACTGTCAACTGGCGAAGCCAATTGTCTGGAGGGATTGAGATGCTTGTAAACAAAGTTGAGATTTGCGGTGTAAACACATCAAAATTGCCTGTTCTTACAAATGATCAAAAAAAAGAATTATTTGTTAGAATACACAAGGGAGATGCAAGTGCAAGAGAGGAATTCATCCAAGGAAATCTGAGGCTAGTATTAAGTGTAATTCAACGGTTTAATAACAGAGGAGAATATGTTGATGATCTCTTCCAAGTAGGATGTATAGGTTTGATAAAAGCGATAGATAATTTTGATATAACCCTAAATGTAAAGTTTTCAACCTATGCGGTTCCAATGATAATAGGCGAAATAAGAAGGTATCTCAGAGATAACAATTCCATACGGGTTAGCAGATCTTTAAGAGATATAGCATACAAGGCTCTTCAAGCAAAGGAAAGATTAATTATTAAAAATCAAAAAGAGCCCACAATTGAAGAAATTGCAAAAGAATTAGATGTTCCAAAAGAAGAAATAGTGTTTGCTCTAGACGCAATTCAAGATCCTGTATCTTTGTTTGAACCTATATATCATGATGGTGGAGATGCAATATTTGTAATGGATCAGGTTAGGGATGATAAGAATCATGATGAGAATTGGCTAGAAGAGATTTCCTTAAAAGAAGCAATGGCAAGACTTAATGATAGAGAGAAGCTTATTCTAAATAAAAGGTTTTTTGATGGAAGAACTCAAATGGAGGTTGCAGAAGAAATAGGAATTTCGCAAGCACAGGTATCAAGATTAGAAAAAAGTGCTTTAATGCATATGAGGAAATATATATAGTTGGTAGTTCTTAAAGGGGGTTATTATGGGGAGGACAATGGATTTTAGACAAAAAGAGGTTATAAATGTTTGTGATGGAAGAAGATTAGGTTATATTTGTGATGTAGACATTGATTTCGAATTAGGAACCATAAAAGCCATCGTTGTGCCTGGGCCGGGAAGGTTTCTGGGATTGCTGGGAGGAGGCGAAGATATCGTCATTCCATGGGATAGCATAACCAAAATAGGTATTGATACAATTTTGGTAGATCTTGATGAAGGTGGAACCAGAAAAAAGCCTAGGGAAGTAAGAACATATGAAGCTCGAGGAAGATATGGTTAACTCACCCCTACCCCTCTCTTAAAAGAGTGGTGTTGTGAATTTTCTAGACAGATTCATAATATTCCTGTAAAATAAGCATGCGGTTAATAAGCATGCGGAGGGAATATTATGAGATGTCCTTTTTGCAATTTTATTGAAACAAAAGTTGTTGACTCCAGGCCAGCTGATCAGGGAAATATGATAAGAAGGCGCAGGGAATGTTTTGAATGTGCTAAAAGATTTACTACATATGAAAAGATTGAAAGCATACCATTGATGGTAATAAAGAAGGATAGAAGTCTGGAGCCATTTAAAAGAGAAAAGCTTATTAATGGACTGCTTAAAGCGTGTGAAAAGAGACCAGTTTCAATTGATCAGATTGAGACACTTGTTGATAATATAGAAGCTCAGATAAGCAATTCCCTAAAGAGAGAAGTCGAAAGTCAGGAAATTGGCGAAATGTTAATGGATGCATTAAAGGATTTGGATGAAATTGCATATGTGAGATTTGCCTCTGTATATAGACAGTTTAAGGATATAAATACTTTCATAAACGAACTTAAGAAACTCCTCAAAGAAAATAAAGATAAATAAAGTAAACAGCAAGAAAAACAATATAAAACGTATATAATTACTTTTAGGGTATAAGAAACACCGTTTGAAACGATTAAGACTCAAACGGTGTTTCTTTTATATAATTATTTTATATGTGAATATTATAAAGTTTATTAAATGCAAAATAATTTCCTCCACCAATTTTAATAGCAATGCTAAACCGTTCTGATGACCCTTCCAAAGAAGCTATTCATGAACGTTTTGGCTTAGAGGTATTCCAATTAGGTCAAAAAATTTTGCTTATAAATTATTTTGCATTTCAGTTGAAGTTATCCATAAATAATATAGAAATAAATGAGGTTTATAGCTATGGTTGGGAAAATAAACAGTGCTGGATTGATAGGCTTGGATGGATATATTGTTGAGGTGGAAATTGATATTTCTAACGGGATTCCTGCTTTTGACATCGTAGGCTTGCCGGATGCGGCGGTTAAGGAATCCAAAGAAAGGGTAAGGGCAGCTATAAAAAATAGTGGTTATGATTTTCCTGTTAAAAGAATAACTGTAAATCTTGCTCCTGCTAATACAAAAAAAGAAGGCCCGGCTTTTGACTTGCCAATTGCACTAGCGATAATGAGTGCAACTAATCAGATAAAAAATGAGGAAATTGAAAAATACATGTTCCTTGGGGAACTTTCGCTCGATGGCAAAATCAAACCAATAACCGGAGTACTTCCTATGACAATAAATGCTTGTAAAGAAGGTATTGAAAAAATAATAATTCCCTTTGAAAATGCCGAGGAAGCTGGGGTAGTTAAGGATATCCAAGTTCTTCCGGTAAGCACGATTCAAGAAGTAGTAAATCATATCAATGGGGAAAAAAGTATTCAAAGACATTATGTTGATGTTGAAAGCTTGTTTAAGTCTGATAATCTCTATGAAGTTGATTTTGCAGATGTAAAGGGACAGGAGAACGTTAAGAGAGCACTTGAGGTCGCAGCTGCAGGAGCACATAACATACTTATGATTGGTTCTCCTGGTTCTGGGAAAACAATGATGGCGAGGAGGCTTCCTACAATTCTTCCAGACCTTAGCTTTGAAGAGGCTCTTGAAATTACAAAGATTCACAGCATAGCAGGTTTTTTACCACCTAAGACTTCACTCATTACCACAAGACCCTTTCGCTCGCCTCATCATACAGTTTCAGCAATATCTTTAGTCGGTGGGGGGAGAATTCCCAAGCCTGGAGAAATAAGCCTTGCACATTATGGTGTATTGTTTCTGGATGAGCTGACAGAGTTTGAAAAAGATGCGCTGGAGGTTATGCGCCAGCCTTTAGAGGACGGAATTGTAACAATATCAAGAGTCAATGCAAGCCTTACATATCCCTCGAGATTCATGCTTATATCTTCTATGAACCCATGTAAATGCGGATTTTTACTTGATCCTTCTAAAAATTGCACATGTACGTCTAGTCAGGTTCAGCAATACCTAAGCAAAATTAGCGGTCCTCTTCTGGATAGGGTTGATATTCATATTGAGGTCGCACCTGTAAAATACAAAGAGCTAGATAATGATTCAACTTCGGAAACATCACAAGAAATTAGAAAGAGAGTTAACCGCGCAAGAGATATTCAACTTGAACGTTACAAGGGGATGAATATTTATTTCAATTCTCAGCTCCAATCTTCAGGCATAATGCGCTTCTGCAAGATTGGAGCTGAGGAAAGAGAACTGTTGAAAGGTGCATTTGAGAGACTTGGACTTAGTGCAAGAGCCCATAACAGAATATTAAAAGTTGCACGAACCATAGCGGATTTGGATGAAAGCGAAATCATAAAGGTTCCACATATTGCAGAGGCTATTCAATATAGAAGCTTGGACAGAAAATTCTGGAACGGAGAATAACTCGCACCCGATCCCCCTGTTTCTATCCTTATCCCTGCCCCTTCTCTACAAATATGTATTGGGCAAGTTCCCTTTATTTGTTTTAGCAAACCTAGGCTATAGTTTATTAGGCTTTGGGAATAGAGTAAATATAAGATGGGATATATTACTATGGGCATAAAAAATAGCTTGAAAATAATTGTTTGTCAAGCTATTAAATAGATGAGAAAGCCAATTTTTAAATTAAACGATAAACTCGAAGAATAAATTCTTATTTTTTATAAAATTGAGAATTTGTTCTTTGCTATTAAACATACCATAAGCCAGCATAAGCTTAACAATTGCAGCTTCTTGAGAGATATTCTCTAGAGGAATAGCCCCTTCTGCAATTATCTTTACGGTTGAAGAATATAAATCACTAGTCACATCCTGCAAAGGTAAAATATACACGTCAATGTCGTTGCTCTTGCAGTATTTAATAAATTCCAACAACGAATAATGGTGCCTTTCTGATTCGTTGGTACATGCGGTTCCTGAATGG
>Ga0074198_1001574_pt1 | contig 14517 bp, 9 predicted proteins | sample EPASupsiteSAE323_FD_64527 | JGI IMG/M metagenome (GOLD analysis project Ga0074198, IMG submission 64527) | Bioremediated contaminated groundwater from EPA Superfund site, New Mexico - Sample SAE3-23 | ecosystem: Environmental > Aquatic > Deep subsurface > Groundwater > Contaminated ...
CACCGCGCCCGTATCCGCGGGATCGGTGAGTACGCGCATCGCGTTGATCATCGCTGTCATGAGCTGCTCGGGACGGCTCACGCGGTCCCAGTAGCGGCTGACGGGCTTGAACGCGTCGTTCGCGGTCACATTGCTGTCGTAGGGCTGCTCGATCTGCTGGAGTACGGGATCGGGCTGGCGGCAGGCGAAGCTGTCGCCCGGCAGGAGGAGGACGGGGATGCGGTTCGCGGTGGCCGTTCCGGCCGCCGTCACCATGTTGAGAGCTCCGGGGCCGATCGAACTCGTCACGGCCATGATCCGCCTGCGCTCGGACTGCTTGGCGAAGCCGATTGCGATATGGGCAGCGCCCTGTTCGTTCTTGCCCTGATAGAAGCGGAGGCCGTGGTCGCCTGCGGCAAGGGCCTCTCCGAGGCCGACGATGCTTCCGTGGCCGAAGATTCCGACCACGCCGGCGACGAACTTCGTCTCTACGCCCTCTTCTTCGATGTACTGGTTGTCGAGAAACCGGACCAGAGCCTGGCCCATGGTCATTCGTATGGTCTTCATCGCTTCCCTTCTCCCGTCCTTCGCTCGGAGGGGATCGCCCATATCTTCGCATCCTTTTCCGTCACCCATAGGTGTTCGTCCTCAAAACGGGGGCTTCTGTAACGATTCCCGTCGAGGTGACGGATTACCCACAGGTACCACATCGCATAGCCGGGAGCGGTCACCTGCGGATGGACCTGGCCCTCGCGGATGAGGACCGCATCCCCGTCGGACAGGAGATGCGCCTCAACGCCTATGCGTGTGAGACCGAACCCCTGTTCGGGGACGAATTTGTAGAAATATATTTCGGGCTGCGGGTGGTGATGCGGCGGATAGCTCGACCACTTGCCGGGCGCGTCTATGACCTCGCCCAAGACGAGGTTGGACTCAGGCGCGTCCGTATCGTCGAAAGAAGTGCGTACGATGCGCGTACTGGTTTCCCCCATCGTGCCCTTTCCGCGCTCCTCGCTGCGGCCTTCGCCGGGGAGTATGAGCCGGGGCTCAAAACGACGCGGATTGTCCGTTCGCGTCACCGCGAAAACGGCACCCATTTTGCCCGCCTCCACGCGGACATCCTCGCCCGCGGGAAGCGAAAGCACCGTCGGTTCCTCGTCGAGGAGGCTCTTCCGCGTTCCGCGGTGCGAGCCTCCTTTCCAGGACAGGGCGGCGTTGCCCGACATGAGGAGCAGCGCCTTCTCGTCGGCCGCCCCCGGAGCCCAAGCCTCGCCGGGTCCCAGGGTCAGGATGCCGAAATCCATGAGCATATCCGCATTCGGGCCCCGGCGATCCACTATGGCCGCGTAACCACGCGGAAAAGCCCCTTCATGATGCAGTAACATGGGAGCTCCTGCCTTCAGGCGATCTCTGAGAGTTGGACGGGACGCTTTTCCAGAAGGGACTTCCTGGCCGCGAGGGCCACACGGAGATCCTGGAGACCGTCGTCGCCTGAGACCAGCGTCGGCTTCCCTTCGGCGACGGCCGAGATGAAAGCCTTCATTTCGGCGATATACGCTTCCTTGTAGCGCTCGAGGAAGAAGAACAGGGGTTTGTCCCCCGTGACGCCGGACTCGTTTGAAAGTTTCACTGTGCTCGGAGCGTCGTTCTCCGCCGCGGCGGCGCCCTTGGAGCCGAATACCTCGACCCGCTGGTCGTAGCCGTAGACGGCTTTGCGCGAGTTGTCGATCACGCCGAGCATTCCGTTCGCGAACTTCAGCGTCACGATGGCGGTATCGATGTCGCCGGCCTTGCCGATTTCCTCGTCCACCAGGACGGCGCCCTGCGCGAAAACCTCGACCACTTCGCTTCCGGCCTGGAAACGCGCCATGTCGAAGTCGTGGATCATCATATCGAGGAAAATGCCGCCCGAGACCGCGACGTAGGAAATTGGAGGCGGCGCGGGGTCGCGCGACGTGATCTTCACGATCTGGGGCTGTCCGACGGCGCCGGATTCGACGAGTTCGCGAACGCGGCGGAAATTGTGGTCGAAGCGGCGATTGAAGCCGACCTGGAGCTTGACGTTGGCTTTCCTGACGGCTTCCAGGGCTGCCTTCACTTTGGGGATCGTCGTATCGACGGGTTTCTCGCAGAAGATATGCTTTCCGGCCTCGGCCGCCTTGATGATAAAGGTCGCGTGGGTATCGGTCGAGGAGCAGATGACGAGAGCCTGTATTTCCTTGTCCGCGAAGAGGACCTCGGGATCCTTGGTCACCGTCCGGACGCCGATGCTCTTGGCCCAAGCTTCGATCTGGGGCGTCATGTTGACGTCGGCGACGGCTTTGAGTTTGGCCTGGGGCATGAAGTACGCGATGTTCTCGGCGTGAATCTTGCCAATGCGGCCGGCACCGATGACGCCAACGACGATGGAATCGGACATGTGAACCTCCTCGTTCCATAGCATAACGACAAAATAGGGTTTATGAAAACGTTTCCACTATCCCTTATCCTAACTTTTCCTTGTAACTATGTAAAGAGACCGAACCAGTTTTAAAAGTCTGTTGGTTCGGGAAATGGTACCACTTGTCCGCCACGCTCCCAGGTCTGCCCTTGCCTGCGTACCATCCACGGCGCTACAGTCGATCAGAGGCCGAAAGTGATGATGAGTATCAAGGATATTGCGAAACTGGCGGGCGTATCACCCTCGACGGTGTCGCGGGTCATCAATCAGAGAAAGTATGTAAAACCCGAACTTCGCAAGCGCATCATGGCGGTAGTGCAGGAAACGGGCTATGTACCTAATCATGCCGCCCGATCAATGGTTCTGAAGCGAACTTTCACCGTGGGGATCGTCATTCCCTATGGCTTCAACATGTTCCAGCGCCAGCTCTTCTCGATTATCGAACGCCAGCTCGAGACCCACGGCTATCACACCCTCTTCTTCTTCGTGCAATGGGATGCGGAAATGGAACTCAAGTGCCTCCGCCGCCTCAAATCGGAGAACCTGGATGGCGTCATCATGATGCACGAAGTCACCCACCCCGATTTTTATTCATATCTCGCCAACGCGCCCATGCCCGTAGTCCTCTGTACCTTCGAACACGGAAACTTCGGCTGGCCGTCGATCCATGTCGACGAAGAGGCCGCGGCGCGGGGCGCGACCGAGTACCTCATAGGCCTCGGTCACCGCCGCATCGGATTTATCGCCGGCGCGCACTTCTCCTTCTCGGTACAACGTGCTTCCGGCTACAGAACCGCACTCGAATCAGCGGGCATCGGCTACGACGAGTCCCTCGTCGTCACGGCAACCGGCTATAGCGCGGAACAGGGGCGCAACGGTATGCTCCGGCTCCTTGAGCGGGGTCTCCCCCCGAGCGGGCTTTTCGCATCCACGGACGAACTTGCCATCGGAGCGGTCCGGGCCCTCTATGAAGCCGGCTACAAGGTACCCGACGATGTCTCCGTCGTCGGCTTCGACGATATCGATGTAAGCGCCTACCTCGCGCCCGGGCTGACTACGGTCGCCCAGCCGATCGAGGAAATGGGCCTCAAGACCGCAGACGTCATGTTCCGCCTCATTTCGGGCGAGACTTCGAACGACATGTCGACCGTCTTCGGCCATCGCCTCGTCGTGCGCGAATCCACGAGGTCGTACAAAAGCTAGCCTCAGGTCCCGGGCCCGAAACGGGATCGAGACCTGAGGCTGGGCCGCGGGCCGGTTTTAAGTCCGGCCGGTTTCGAGTCCGGCCCGCTTCAGATGGACTTCAGGCGTCCAGTGCCTTGGTCGCGATTTTCTCGAGCACTCTGGCCTTGAAAACTTCCAACGCCATGCCGTTTTCCTGTTTTCCGTCGCGGAAACGTACTGACACGGTGCCTTCGTCCCGCTCCTTCTGCCCGACGATGAGCATGTAGGGGATTTTCTGCCCCTGCGCGTCGCGGATTTTGGCGTTCATGCGCTCGTCGGAGAGCATGGCGAAGGCGCGTATGCCTGCACCCTTCAGGTCGGCGGTCACTTTTTTCGCGTAGTCGGCGAAATCGGCGCCGACGGGGATGACGGCCACCTGGTCCGGCATGAGCCAGACGGGGAAGGCGCCTGCGTAGTTTTCGATGAAAACGCCGAAGAAACGCTCGAGCGACCCGAGAAGGGCGCGGTGGACCATGTAAGGCCGCTTGCGCTGACCGTCGGCGTCGATGTACTCGATCTGGAACCGCTCCGACATGTTGAAGTCGAACTGGATGGTGGTCATCTGCCACTCGCGGCCGATGGCGTCCTTGATTTTGAGGTCGATCTTGGGGCCGTAGAAGGCTCCGCCGCCCTCATCCACCTCGTACGCGAGCCCTTCTTTTTCGATGGCCTTGCGGAGGGATTCGAGCGCGGTGGCCCACCGCTCGGGATCGCCCACGGAGTGCTCGGGTTTGGTGGCGAGATACGCCTTGATCTCGGTGAAGCCCAGTGTTTTCCACATCGAAAGGCTGAAGCGCAGGACCTCAGCGATCTCGCCCTCGATCTGCTCCGGCGTGCAGAAGATATGGGCGTCGTCCTGGGTAAAACCGCGAACGCGCATGAGGCCGTGGAGGACGCCCGAGCGCTCGTAGCGATACACGGTGCCGAGTTCGGCCCAGCGCAGGGGAAGGTCGCGGTAGGAGCGAGTCGCGCTCTTGTAGATCATGATGTGGAAGGGGCAGTTCATCGGCTTGGCATAGTAATCGTCGTCGTCGATCTTCATGGGCGAATACATGTTGCCCTTGTAGAAGCCCAAGTGGCCCGAGGTTTCCCAAAGCCAGCTTTTGCCGATGTGCGGAGTGAAGAGGATTTCGTAGCCGTTTTTGTAGTGTTCTTCACGCCACCAGTTTTCGAGTTCCACCCTGAAGCGCCCGCCCTTGGGATGCCAGTAGATAAGGCCAGGACCGGCTTCCTCGTGGGTCGAGAAGAGGTCGAGTTCCTTTCCGAGGCGGCGGTTGTCGCGCTTTTCGGCTTCTTCGAGCATCCTGATGTGCGCTTCGAGCTCGGCCTTGGACACGAACGCGAAGGCGTAGATCCTGGTGAGCATGGGGCGCTTTTCGTCGCCGCGCCAGTACGCTCCGGCGATAGTCTTGAGCTTGAAGGAATCGGGACGGATTTCCCTGGTCGACGCGACGTGGGGTCCGCGACAGAGGTCGACAAAATCGCCCTGCCTGTAGAGCGAAATGGTTCCCTCTTCGAGGCCTTCGATCAGTTCGAGTTTGAAGGGCTGATCCGCGAATGCCTTGCGCGCCTCGTCCTTGCTCACTTCGCTGCGGACGAATTCGGCATTCGCCGAAATGATGCGGCGCATTTCCTTCTCGATGGCGGGAAGGTCTTCGTTGGTTATCGGAGAAGGGAAAAGGAAATCGTAATAGAACCCGTCTTCGATGGCGGGGCCTATGCCGAATTTGGTTCCCGGATAGAGGTGCATGACGGCTTCGGCCATCACGTGTGCGGCTGAATGGCGAATCTGTCCGATGTCGGCTGACATGGCGACGCTCCTTATGGAAGGCTTGCCTTCGCGTAAGGACGAACCCCTCGAGAAAACCTGACAGGTTTCCGGATGCGGTCCGCGGTGCCACCTTACTTCGGCTCCCCGCGACGGGGGCCGCTCTCTTCGCCCTGTAACGGGGGCATCCGTTCCTGGTTACTCGGCCAAGTCCGATATCGATGCGCGCAGGGCGCTGAATATCGTCGCCCGAATGCGGTTGTCGGACTTGCCTTTGGCCAGGAATGCTCGGGAGTGGTATTCCCCGGATTTTCGGCGGGAGTCTCTCAGCCGGTGGCGCGATTTCGGGCACAAGCCCCGACAACCGCGTTTCCGGACTCCCTCTCTGTCGGCGAAAGATGCCGGGTACTCGTCTCCGTCACTGCAATTAAGGAAAATATCGCTGCAGAACGCTTTCGTGTCAAGTCGGGTTCCGATGCGTATGCACTTGTTTACGGAGCGCCGCATGGGTATTTTAATCGATACATGGCAAGTGATGCGCAAATTGAAGGCGAGGTAATCGCCGCAGATGAAGAGACAACAGAGCGCCGCGAGCCGGACGAGTGCCGCGTGTTCCTTCTCAACGATGATTTCACGACGATGGAATTCGTCGTATCGGTGCTCGTGTCGGTGTTCCACAAGAGCCTCGACGAAGCGGGCAAGATCATGATGGATGTCCACCGCAAGGGCAAAGGTTTGGTCGGAGTGTACAGCTACGACATAGCCGCCACGAAGATTCAGCAGGTGCACCTGCTCGCACGGCAGCGCGGTTTTCCGCTGAAGTGCACCATGGAGAAACTTTAGTCACATGAAAGTAAGCCAGGAAGTCCAGTCGATATTCAATGCCGCGTACAACGAGGCCAAGATCAGGAACCATGAATACCTGACGCCCGAGCATATCCTCTATGCAGGGCTGTCATTCGAGAAAGTACGGGCTGTCATCGAAGGCTGCGATGCCGATCTCGAACAGCTGCGCCATGGCCTCGAAGCCTATTTCGACCAGAAGGTGCCGCAGGTCCGCAATGCCGAACCCGTGCAGACTTCGGGGTTCCAGGGCGTCATCGAGCGTGCGGTCATGCAGTCGCAGGCATCAGGCAAGGAAGAAGTCGAAATATCCGACCTTCTCGTCTCGCTCTACGACGAAGAAAGAACGTATTCAGGCTACTACCTGCGCAAGCTCGGCATCAAACGGCTTCAGCTCCTCGAAGTACTCTCGCACGGCATTTCGTCTGAGGAAGGCGATGAAGGAGCCGAAGGGCTCGAAGAGGACCAGACCGGCAAGCCCGAAACCGAGGGGCTCGGCCGCAGGGGCGGAAAACCCGGCCCTCTGGAGCGTTTCACCACCGATCTGACCGCACAGGCCGCCGCAGGGAAGCTCGAACCCGTCATCGGCCGGGAAATCGAGATCGAAAGGACCGTGCAGGTACTCTGCAGGCGCCTCAAGAACAACCCAATACACGTCGGCGAAGCGGGCGTGGGAAAAACGGCGATCACCGAAGGGTTGGCCCAGCGCATCGTCGCGGGCACGGTCCCGCCCCGCCTGCGCGGCTATACGATCTACGCCCTCGATATGGGAGCCCTCCTGGCCGGCACCAAGTTCAGGGGAGATTTCGAGGAACGGGTCAAGAAAGTGGTCGATATCCTGATGAAGAAAGAAAAGGCAATCCTCTTCATCGACGAAATCCATACCATCGTGGGAGCGGGCGCCGTCACCGGCGGCTCCATGGACGCATCCAATCTCCTCAAACCCGCGCTGACTTCGGGAAAACTGCGCTGCATCGGTTCGACCACCTACGACGAATACAACAAGATTTTCGAAAAAGACCGCGCCCTTTCGCGGAGGTTCCAGAAAATCGATATCGTCGAACCCACTCAGGCCGAAACCGTCGAGATACTCAAGGGCCTGCGCTCCAAGTATGAAGAATTTCACAAGGTGAAGTACTCAGATGAAGCGCTGGAACTAGCAGTCAAGCTTTCGGCCCAGTTCATCACCGAGCGCAGGCTTCCCGACAAGGCCATCGACGTGGTGGACGAAGCCGGCGCCAGGGCGCGCATGAACGCGTACAAGGCGGGCGATGACGAAACGGAAGCGCTGCTCGAGATAACGCCCGCAGAAATCGAAACTGTAGTCGCGAAAATCGCGCGTATTCCCGAACGTTCCGTATCTTCTTCCGAAAAAGACAGGCTCGCCGGTCTCGAATCGGCCCTCAAGCGCGAAGTATTCGGACAGGACCCCGCCATCGATGCAGTCGTACGCGCGGTAAAACGCTCAAGGGCCGGATTCCGCGCTCCCGACAAGCCCGTGGCCAATTTCCTCTTCGTAGGCCCCACAGGTGTGGGCAAAACCGAACTTGCGCGGCGTCTCGCCGACCAGCTCGGCATATCGCTGCACCGTTTCGACATGAGCGAGTACCAGGAAAAACACACGGTATCCCGCCTCATCGGCTCCCCTCCGGGCTATGTGGGCTATGAAGAAGGCGGCCTCCTCACCGACGCGATCCGCAAGACTCCGCATGCGGTGGTCCTCCTCGATGAAATCGAGAAAGCCCATCCCGACGTATACAACATTCTCCTGCAGATCATGGATTACGCCACGCTGACCGACAATCAGGGCAGGAAGGCTGACTTCCGCAATGTGATCCTGATCATGACGAGCAATGCCGGCGCGCGCGAAATCGGCAAAAACATGATCGGTTTCGGCGAACGGGCCGTGGGCGACACGGCTCTCGGAGAGGCGGTGGAGCGTGTTTTCACGCCGGAATTCCGCAACCGCCTGGATGCGGTGGTGCGTTTCGACAATCTGCCCATGCCAATAATCGAACGCATCGTCGTCAAAGCGATAGACGATTTCCGCCTGCAGCTCGCCGAGAAGAATGTGACGCTCGACGTCTCGGACGCCCTCGTGAAATACCTTGCAGAACAGGGTTATTCGCGCGAGTTCGGCGCACGCAACGTGGGCAGGGTGGTCGAAGACAAGATCAAGACTTTCTTCGTCGACGAAGTGCTGTTCGGCCGCCTTGAGCGCGGCGGACACGCATCCGCCGATCTGGTCGACGGTAAAGTGGACATACGGATAGACCTGACTCCCTCCACGGCGAACGCTGCGGAGCCCACTATGGCGAGCGCCGTAGTGGAGACTCCCAAGGTTCACGCCGAGGCCACTTCGGCCGCCGAGGCCGCCGAAGGCCCTGTCCCTGAAGCCGCTGTCTCCGAAGGCGACGCCGTGGAACCCGCGGACACCGAACCCGCGGGCGTGAAACGCCCGGGTTCGGTACGCCCGTAATCGGACCATCCATGCGTTCCGGGCAACGCCCTTTCCCCTGGCTCGAGGAAAGCGTCGATTTTCCCTTCCCCGATGTGGAAACAGCCAGCCCGGAGGGCGTCGTCTGCCAGGGCGGCAACCTTTCTCCGGGGATGCTGCTCTCCGCCTACAGAAGGGGCATTTTCCCCTGGTACGGCCCCGGAGAACCCCTTCTCTGGTGGAGTCCCGATCCGCGCTTCGTCCTGTTTCCGGACGAAGCGCACATATCGGCGACCTCCCGCAAGCTCATCAGGCATGGGCGGTACAGCCTCGCCATCGACACCGACTTTCCCGCCGTGATTCAAGCCTGCGCTTCGACCCCCCGCCCCGGACAACCGGGCACATGGATCGTTCCCGATATGATCGAAGCGTATACAGGCTTGCATGAACTTGGGCTGGCGCATTCGGTCGAAGCGCGGGAGGACGGAGTCCTGGTCGGCGGGCTATACGGCGTCAGCCTCGGAAAGGCTTTTTTCGGAGAATCGATGTTCAGCCTCGCGGACGGTGCGTCACGCTTTTCTTTCCTCTGTCTGGCGATGCGACTTTCCGATGAGGGCTATTCCCTGATAGACAGCCAAGTGTATACTGATTATCTGGCCGATATGGGCGCGAGGGAAATACCCCGCGGCGAGTACCTGCGCCGGTTGGGTGATGCCATGCGCAGTCCCGACCGCCGCGGTTCCTGGACGCAGGCTTTTCCCGGATTCCCGCGATCGGCCGGATACGACAGAATACTGAATACGGGGGCGCACGCCAAAGCGGCATCCCCCGATCAATCCATGGACTCCGGAACCCGATGAAACTGATTTTCGTACAATTGCCCGTCCAGGAACCAGGATGGGAAGGCGCAACGGCGAACATCCCTCTGGCCGCCGGCTATCTGGCTTCGTATGCCGAATCGAAAGGCCTGCTCGCCCGGAACGAGTGGAAAATCCTTGCGCGCGATGTCGCGGATTACGCATCCGATTCAGGCCTCGCGGAAGCGATCGCGAAAGAAGAACCCGATATTGTCGCGTTCACCCTCTATGCATGGAACGTCGAGCGGAGCATGCACGTCGCGGCGCGTACCGCCATACTCTCGCCGCGAACCAGATTCATCGCCGGCGGTCCCGAAGTGGTGGAAGGCATGCCCATCATGGAGCGCTCGCCCTTCAACGCCCTGGTCGAAGGCGAGGGCGAACTGCCCTTTGCGCGCATCCTCGAGGACGTACGGCTCCATCGCCCGCTTTCGCGGCACTATAAGGCGGATGACCTCCTCGATCTTTCGACCCTTCCCAACCCTTACCTCAACGGGGCGATTCCCTTCGATCCCGAAAAACCGGTGCACCTCGAAACTATGCGCGGCTGCCCTTCCAGGTGCGGTTATTGCTATTACGGCAAGAATTTTCCGGGAATCCGCAAGTTCGCGCGCGAGGACGCGGCCCTGGTGATCAAGGCGGCGGGAGAAGCGGGTGTACGCGAACTCTATCTGATGGACCCCTCCTTCCAGGCGGCGGGAGATCTTGAAGCCAGGCTGAAAGAGCTGGCCGCGGCCAACACGGCGGGCATGGCTCTGCATGCCGAACTCCGACTCGAATCCGTCACCGAGGAATTGGGTGCCCTCTATCGCGAAGCGGGACTCGCTTCGGCGGAAGTGGGATTGCAGACCGTCAATCCCCGCGCGCTCGAAGCCGTGGGCAGGACATGGGACCGCCAGGCTTTCGAACGCGGCGCGGCGGCCATGGAAAAAAACCATATAGTCGTCAAGACGGGGCTCATACTCGGCCTACCCTTCGATGGCCTGGACCAGGTCGTCGAAACTTTCGACTTTCTCGGAATGCACGGTTTGGGTCAGGATGCCGAACTCTATCCCCTCTCGCTGCTGCCCGGCACCGAAGTACGCGAAAAAGCCGACGAATGGGGCATGTCGCGCATGGACAAACCGCCCTACTGGGTCACGTCGACCGACTGGATTTCGGGCGATGACATGGCGGATGCGGTGGCTGCCTTCGAGGAAAGTTTCGACATCGAATGGGCCAGTCCGCCCGCCCCGCATTTCAAAGTCGAAGAGGGCGGTTTCCGCGCTTTCATCGATGCGCGGAAGGCGGAACAGATCGACTGGATGCGCCTCAACCCGGGAAAACTGGCCAATTCGGTGACGATTCTTGCCGATGCGGACGATCCGGAGAGTCTGTCACGCCTGGTGCGCGTATCGCGCGACCTGCGCAGGGACAATCCTTTCACCCTCTACCAATTGGTTTTGAGTTCCGACACCCGGATTCCGTCCGAAAAGCTCTGCGCCAGAGTCCGTGACGCTTTCGCCAACCCTGACCATTATTATGAACTTACCCGCTTTTTCTCCCTCGATCCGCAGGCGAACTATCAGACCAGGCTTTTCTTCGCGACCAGGAACCCCGCCCTCGCCTATCGCGCGATGGAGGAAGCCCAGGACCTCGAAACCATGCTTGTGCTGTCCGGCAAAGCCGGTTTCAACGCCGACAGGCTCGAGGATCTCCTGCCCTTCATAGTGTTCGACCGCGAAACCATTCCCTTCGACAGACTGTATGAACTGCTCAGCATTTATGCCGAATTCCGGCACATGTTGGTCGAGGCTCCCGAAGACCTCTTCTGATGACGACCCCTCCAGGGGGTCCGCCGGTCGAGTCCGCTGCGATTCATCAATAAAGCCGCTATCCAATACAGCCGTGATTCAATACAGCGCCCGCAGATCGATTTTGTTCGCGCATCGACCCGTGGCGAGATAGCTGCGCAGATTGGCCATGGTGGCTTCGACCGCTCTCGCGCTGGACTGATTCGTCGCCCCGCCCACGTGCGGCGACAGTATGACGTTCGGCAGTTCGTGGATCGGGAAAGTCGACGGAAAACCGAACTTGCCTTCGGCGGGATACCGGTACCAGGTATCGATCGCGGCTCCCTTGAGAATGCCTTCCTTCAGAGCGAGATAGAGCCCTTCTTCGTCCACTATCGAGCCGCGGCCGACGTTGACCAAGAATTTGCCCTTCATCCGCATGAGAATATCCCTTGAAAGGAGTCCTTCCGTGGCGGGCGTGCCCGGCAGGGCAACGAACACTATTTCGGCTTTGGCGATCGCCTCTTCCAGAGTCGGAGCTACCGCATCGAATCCTGCGGGAATATCCTTCCCGCTGCTGCGCCTCCAGCCGACGACAGTGCACGAAAACGCTTTCAGCAGCCCCGCGAGAGCGACCCCGATAGCGCCCGTGCCGAGTATGGCGCAGCTTTTGCCGTACAGGCTGTCCCAATTGTCCTCTGAGCCGGCTCCGACCCAAAAACCGTGCCACAAGCCTTTTCGCATGCCTTCGTGGTAATCGACGACGCGCCCGTAGAACGCGAGAGTGAGCGCGAGCGCGCGTTCGGCCACATCGAACGCATTGGAATGGACGTTGAACACTTCGACTCCCCGCGCCAGGAGTTCGTCCGCGGGCAGATGGTTTACGCCGGTGAAAGGCTGGAAAATAGCCTTGAGCGCGAGGGACGCCAGATACGTCCCGCGGGGCAGTCGCCCCGCGACTAGAATGTCCAGATCCGACACGTCGGGCGAGGATGGGCCGAGTCCCGCAAGAATCCTGTGCCCGGGCAACTCCTGCGCCAAGGAATCCAGCGCCGGCCCCCATATGGAATGCCGAGGCATGAAAAAACCGATTTTCATGTGTTTCCCCCAGATATCGCACGTATCGCACGCATATGTCATGAACCTTGCGACACTATACTCCATCGGAAGTGATGCCGGCATTCCGGCGCGATATATATTTCATGAAGGCTATTCCCCTTTAGGGGAAACGCCGATATACAAAAGGTGGCCGCCCGGTGCATGTCGTGCCGGAGGGTCTTTTCCGTCACCTTTGCCGTAAGGAGTTCCGGAAGCATGGCATCCACCCCCGTCAGAAACGTGGCAGTCGCCCTTGTCGCGGCATTGGCTTTCATGACTGTTTCCTGCGCGAGCGCTCCGCCCGCCCCAAAGGAAACCAGCCTTACCGACCTAGTGCTTCAGGGCGATCTCGATGGTATCAAGAAATTCTACTCCAACCAGGAGCAGTTGAATTCGCGCGACGCCCAGGGGCTTTATCCGCTCCATCATGCCGTTACGCGCGGCGATCCGCAGATCGCGGAAATCCTCATCGTGCTGGGCGCTACGCCTGACGTGACGGACCCCGCGGGGAAAACACCGCTGCGCTACGCGGTCGACCGGGGACAGGTCGCTTCGGCGCGCATGCTCGTCGATCGCGGCGCGGATCCGTTCCTCGCGGATGCGGCCGGTTCGACCTCGGCCGAAGCGGCTCTGCTCGCCGGCCTCGACATGACTGCGGCGGTTTTCAACGCCAAGAATATAAACGCTTCCGGAGCGGACGGACGGACGGCCCTGCACATGGCGGCCGACAAGCTTCTCGAAAAAGAAGTGGCGCTTCTTCTCGACATGGGCGCCTCCGCCCAGACAAAAGACAAAGCGGACCGGAGTCCGCTCGATCTCGCGCTTCTCTATCCCGACAGGATCGAAGCGGCCCGCATCGCCGAAAAGCTCATCCTGCGCGGCGCGAGTCCTTCCTTTCCCGAATTCGCATGGTTCGCCACCGCCGTCAGGGCGGTCGACTACGCGTCGGTGCGCTATTCGAACGGGAACGGACCGCTCCATGAGGCGATTTCGCGCTACCAATACGGATTCGCGTCGTTCCTCCTGTCCAGGAAGGTATCGCCCAATGTACGGAACCTGTCGGGTGACGCGCCCCTGCATTTCGCAGTTCGATCCGGCTGGCTCGAAGGCACCGAACTCCTGCTTTCGGGTGGTGCCGACCCGGACATCCGCGACGGCAAGGATAATACTCCCCTCCACCTGACGGTACCGGCCGCCGCACGCCTACGGATGACCAAACTCCTCCTCCGCTTCAAGGCCGACCCTTCGCTCAAGGACGCCGAGGGAAACACCGCCCTCCACAGGGCGGTCAAGCAGTCCTATGAGGCCGATATGGTCGAAACGCTGATTTCCGGCGGCGCACCGGTCAATTCGGCCAACCTCGAAGGCGACACGCCGCTGATGCTCGCCGTGAAAGCGGGCGGCTATCAGTATGCCGATCCTCTCATCAAAGCGGGAGCCGACATTTTCCTGCGCAACGTGAAGGGCGAAAGTCCGCTCTCGATCGCGGTGGCTCGCGGTGTCGAAGCCGTCGACAAGATCGTGCTCAAGGAAAACGTCCAGCAGCGCGACAATTCGGGCAACGGTATCCTCGCGACGGCGGTGAGCCTGCGCGGATCGCCTGAAGTCGTGACGCTCATCCTGTCCAAGGGAGCCGACCCCAACATCAGAAACAACGCGGGAGACGGCGCTCTTCATATCGCCGTACGCAATAACCTCGGCCCCCAGGGCGTAATCCTCCTCGAAGCGAAAGCCGACGTGTTCGCTTCGAACGCGGCACAGGAAACTCCCCTTATTCTGGCCCTGACTCCCGCGACCGGCCCCTACGACTGGTTCTTCACTCCCCAGGTCGTCGCCGCACGCGACGCGAACGGGGATTCGGCGCTCCATTACGCAGCCAGGAAAAACCTGCCCGCGGGAATCGAATACCTGGTCGGGATGGGCGCGGACATCAAGGCCGTCAATTCGGCCAAGGAAACGACACTTCACGCGGCGGTCAAAACCGATGCCGCGGACGCGGCCCGTCTTCTGATTTCCATGGGGATCGATCTCGCGTCGAGAGATTCGATGGCCGATGCGCCCCTCAACGTCGCGGCGCTGTGGAATGCGGAAAAATGCCC
>Ga0074198_1001575_pt1 | contig 14496 bp, 13 predicted proteins | sample EPASupsiteSAE323_FD_64527 | JGI IMG/M metagenome (GOLD analysis project Ga0074198, IMG submission 64527) | Bioremediated contaminated groundwater from EPA Superfund site, New Mexico - Sample SAE3-23 | ecosystem: Environmental > Aquatic > Deep subsurface > Groundwater > Contaminated ...
GCTGCACGATACCCCCAACAGAATCTCCCGCTGCCTTTGCCGCGAGGATCTCTTTTTCCATATCTGCTGGATCAGTTTTGCCATGCACTTCGCTGATTGTTCCCTTAATGGCGATCCCCCGGGTTGCAAGGCACTTCATTGCCACGGCGCCGGCTGCCACCCGTGCAAGTGTTTCGCGTCCGGAACTCCTGCCGCCGCCCCGGTGATCCCGGATGCCGTATTTTTCCTGGTACGTGAAATCAGCATGGCCCGGGCGGAATTTCTCCCGGAGTTCTTCGTAGTCCTTTGACTGCTGGTTCTCGTTTCTGACCATAAGGGCAATCGGCGCCCCGATGGTCATTCCTTCAAAGACCCCGGAAAGTATCTCGATTGTATCGCTCTCCTTCCGGGGCGAGCTGAGCGGGGAAGTGCCCGGGCGCCGCCGGTCAAGGAGAGGCTGGATATCATTTTCCGTAAGGGCCATGCCTGCCGGGCAACCGTCGATGACAACGCCGACGGCCGGCCCGTGGCTTTCCCCGAATGTCGTAATCCTGAAATTTCTGCCAAAGGTGTTCATGTTACCAGCTCCCTGATGATCGTATCCGGGACATCGATGCCGAAGTACAGGTAGAACTGTTCACGTGCCTGGTGGATGAACATCTCGGTCCCGAGAATCGTGCTGCACCCTTTCTTCCGGGCAGCCTGGATGAGAGGTGTCTCGGGCGGGGTGTAGACAAGGTCGTAAATCGTCATGTCAGGCTGGATCTGTTCTTCCTTAAGCGGGCTCCGGGTATCCGGCTCCATGCCAAGCGGGGTAGTATTCACCACCAGGTCCGGTTTGATATTATCAAAGGCATCCCAGTCGGCAGACTTGCAGCCAAACCGTTCGGCAAGAATTTTTGCATTTGCCGGTGTCCGGTTCAGGATAGTTACGTCCATGTCAAGATCGACAAGCGCGTAAGCAGCTGCTGCAGCTCCTCCCCCGGCCCCGAGCAGCACCGCTTTTGCACCTTTCAGGTGAACGAGCGGCTTTCTGACACCCAGCCAGTCGGTGTTATATCCGATAGCCGTTCCGCAGGCAAAGACCACGGTGTTTACGGCGCCAATCGGCCGGGCCGCGTGTTCGTCCACTTCGTCGACATACGCCATCACGTCCTGCTTGAAGGGAATCGTCACCGAGAGCCCTTTTGCATCAATGCTTCGTGCAACCCGCATGATCTCATCGATCTCCGGGTCTTCGAACCAGGTATAATAATAGTTAAGGCCATAGCGTTCGAAAAGCCCGTTGAAGAGCGCAGGGCTCTTGCTGTGGGCGCAGGGGTAGCCGGCTACACCCATGACCCGGGTCTGCGGGTCCCGATCATCGCCGGTGAGCACCTGCTCCAGTTTTTTGAGTGCAAGTGGAGGAATCCGCCCGGTCTTAAAGAACTGCATGGCGGTAGTGCGCTGCTTCTGTGTTGAGTTCCCGGAGGCAAGGAAATGCAGCACTTTCTCTGCTGCTGCCTGCGCTGTTGTCTCGCTGGTGTCTACGCAGAAATCCGCTGATGCATAATAGTTCTGGCGGCGCCGGTCCAGCAGTTCGGCGATCTCCTCCCGGAGCGGGAGGCTGGTCAGCGGGGGGCGGGGGGATCTTGCCAGACGCTGTTCTATGGCATCGATATCTGCGGTGAGGAGGATCATGACACTATTCCTCCGCAGGTGCTCCATATTCATCGGGTCGATTACCGCTCCCCCTCCGGTACTGATAACCGCGTTATCGGGAGGAAGGGATGCGATCACCTCGCGCTCCATGACCCGGAACCGCTCTTCGCCATCTTCGTGAAATATCGAGGGGATGGACCTGCCGGTCTTTGCCTCGACCTGTGCATCGGTGTCGAGCAACGGTACGTTCAGCCTGCCGGCAAGGACTTTTCCCACTTCGGTCTTGCCCGTTCCTCTAAACCCGGTCAGCACGATCCGCTTCATGGCAGCACCCCTGCCTGTTTCAGCATGACCCAGAACTCCGGAAACGACTTGTTCACGCACTCTGCGTCCTGTATGGTAACTCCCCCGATGCCACAGCCCAGCACGGCAAAACTCATCGCGGTGCGGTGGTCGTTTGCCGGATCTATCGTCCCGCCGTGCAGGGGCGCAGGCCGTATCGTGATACTGTCATCCGACACCTGCACGTCCCCGCCCAGCAACCGCAGCCGCTCTGCGGTACTACTGATACGGTCACTCTCCTTGAATTTTAAATGTCCGATGCCCGTGAGGGTTGTGGGGGTGCCTGCCACTGCTGCTACCATGCAGAGCGTCTGGACGGTGTCGGGCGATGAGCTCATGTCGAACGTGATGCCGTTGAGTTTTCCGGAATTTTCCACAGTAACCGACTTTCCTCCATAGGTCACCGTGCAGCCCATTGCCGCTAATGCGTCGAGGAACCTGCGGTCGCCCTGCACGGATGCGGGGGTCAGGTTCTTTACCGTTACTTTTCCGCCGCAGATGGCCGCAAGGGCAAAGAAGTACGAGGCGGAGGAGTAATCGCCCTCAACGGTGTAGCGCCGGGCTTTGTACCGGTCAGCGGTGCTGACAATGAACCGCTCGTAACCCGTCCGCTCAACCTTTGCCCCGAAGGCTTCCATCACGCTGAGGGTGATGTCGAGATACGAGGCTGATGCCGGCGGAGCCGGGATGATAACTTCGACCTCCTTTTGTGCATAGGGAGCGGCCATCAGGATCGAGGAGATGAACTGGCTGCTCATGGAGCCGTCGACCTCTACCGGGCCGCCAAGTAGTTTCCCGCTCACGCGGAGCGGCGGGTAACCGTCCTTCTGCAGGAACTCAACTGTCCCGCCAAGGGCCGGAAGAGCACCGGCAAGCGGCCCGATGGGACGCTCCTGCATACGGGTACTGCCGGTCAGGGTAACCGGGAACTGGCAGAGCAGGGCGAGGGTGGTCAGCAGCCGGAGGCTGGTGCCTGAGTTATCGAGGTCGAGAGTTGTCGGCCTCCGGTTCGGAAGCGTTCCCTTGCAGCCGGTGACGAGCATCCTTCCCGGCTGGTCTTCCACAACTACCCCGAGCAACCGGAGGGCACCGGCCGTCAGCCGGGTATCTTCTGCTTCGAGCGGCCGGAAGATAGTGGTCTTTCCTTCGGCAAGGGCTGCAGCGATGAGTGCCCGGTGGGTGTAACTCTTGGACGGGGGTGCCGTGAACGCGAGATCAACGCCCGCTCTTTTTTCCGGCGTAACGATCATGGGGCCACTCCTATCTTCCGGTAGCAGCCCAGTTCCTTGACCCCGGTGATGGTTTTGAGTTCTTTGATTGCTTCGGCAGTCTTTTCCGACCATGTGGTATCGAGGAAGAAGACGTACTCGCCGATCTTCCGCTTGGATGGCCGGGACTCAATACGGGTCAGGTTGATCTTCCGGGAGGCAAAGGCTTCGAGCAGGTCATGGAGCAGGCCGGACCGGTCCGCGTTGGGATCGATGAGGATGCTGCACTTTTCCGGCCTTTTGTCCGGCAGGGGGGCGGGGGAGATCCGGACGAACCGCGTGGTATTGGAGGAATTGTTCTCGGTGTTCCGGACAAGGATGGGCATGTGGTAGATCTCAGCCGCAATGACCGGGATGAGGGCGCCTGCGTTCGGGGTCTTCTTTGCTTCCAGCGCACTCGATGCATTGCTACTCGTGTGGATGATGGGCACACCCCAGTTCTCGATCGCCTCGCTGCACTGCTCGTGCGTCTGGGGATGGGCGTAGATGACGCGGATCTTTTCGAGCGGGACGAGCGAGGCAAGGTTGTGGTGGATGGGCATGTACATCTCGCCCGTGATGAAGAGCGGGTGCCGTGCAAGGCCGTCAAGGGTCTCGCCTACGCTTCCCGCCTCGGAGTTCTCCATCGGGACAATGCCGTCCCCGTCGCCTCTCGCTACCGCGGCCATGATACTGTGGATGGTGGGGAGCAAGACAATCTCTCCGGGTTTTTCAAGATTCAGTTTCAGGGCCATCTCGTGGGAGAATGTGCCTTCCGGCCCGAGCGTGATAAGTTTCATCGGTTCACCATGCATTCGATCAGGGCATCGGTCATCTTCTGGCCTTCCTCGCAATAGCTGCCGAGATGCCGGCTGTTTTTCTCGAAGAATGCCCGGAACTGCTCCGGGTCTTTTGCATCCACGATCGCGGCGAGATCCGCAGCGGAACTTCGGCAGGCTGCAAGAACTTCCGGCACGTGCGGGTTCTGCTGGAGGATGTCGGCATAGAGGGCAGGGTCCTGCGAGAGGAGCCGGCCCACGAGCGAGAGCTCGATCTGGTACACGGGGCTCTCGAACGCTTCGGTCGTGCGGAGATCCACGCCGAGCCTGCGGACCGTGTCTGCCATGCAGAGCGTTACAAAGTGCGTGAGACCCTGCACCACGGCTACGATCCGGTCATGCTCTTCGGGCGTTGCAATCGTGCAGACCGCTCCTTGTGCCTCGAAGATCCCGGCCAGCGCTGCTACGCGGGCCTCGTCTGCCCGGGCGGGGCAGACTATGATGGTCTGGCGGCTGATGGACTTGACGGTCGGCCCGAACATCGGGTGGAGGCCGATCACGTCCGCTTCTGACCTGAGCATTGCTTCCACGGGTTTTACCTTGAGCGACGTGAAATCGCAGAGGAGCTGGCCGGGCCGCATGAGCGGCGCTATTGTTTCGATGACCTTCACCGTATCCCGGATGGGGATCGAGACAATGACGATATCGCACTGCTTTGCGATGTCAGCTGCCGTGACGGGAGTCTTCCTTCCCGAGACCAGCACGTCGTACCCGGCCTTTTCAAAGACCTTTGCAAAGAGCCGGCCCATCCTGCCGGTGCCGCCGATGATTCCTGCTTTCTTCTTCATGGTCCCGGTCATTTTTCACGGATGGTTTCTTTGACGGCCATCCCAAAGTGCCGGCCGCCTTCCAGGATACTGCCGAGGATCGTATCGCCAACCGCAAGGGCGACTACCGAGATCGCTTTTCCGTCCGTTCCCACGAGCCGGATCGTTTCGGCGTTCTGGAGGATTAGGCTCACCTTTGCAGCACCAGCGGCTGCCTCAACGAGCAGCAGGGGCCGGCGTTCGATCTTGACCCTCCCGACAATGGCCGAATGTGCTGTGCCCTTTGCATCCGAGACCAGCACCTGCCCGCCGGTTGCAAGGTCCGCGAGGTATGCGGTCTTGCCGTCCGGCAGGAGGATGTAGGCATGCACGGCGCCGGCATTCACCCGGAAGGGTCGCGGGGCAACGTACGGGTTCTCCAGCGTTTCGGCGTGGACCAGCACCATGGCCGACGAGGTATTGCCCATCAGCATCCCCTCGCCATCGGAGAGCATCGAGCAGGTGTCCACGCAGACCCGGTCGCCCATGCCCACGGGCTGGATCTTTGTGACCGTGAACGGGACAAGGCCGACTTTTCCGGTCGTGCTCTTGAGGATCGCGGCTACTGCCTTTACGACAGCGGGATCGGTTGTGCTGAGGAGGATGCCGTACACACCCTTTTCCAGCACGTGGATTGCCATCTCGGTTTCTGCCACATTCTTTACCCGCGCGATGATGTGGTCCGACTGGGCCACGAGATTTTCGAGCGGGATGACAGTCCAGTCGCTCGTGGTTACGATGACGGGCTTGTGCTTCCCGAGCTGGGCCGCCTTGTTCTCGCTGGCCTTGTCCGTGATGGTGCACTCCGTGACATCGGTGCCGGGTTTGATATCGCCATCCGGCGCAACGGTTGCGATCCGGCCGAGGCGTTTGACATCTTCAGCCTTGTCAACAACCAGCGCATCCGCACCGCTCTCGATGGCGGTTGTCGCAATCTCCTTGTTCCAGGGGCGGATGTCGACCCAGAACTGTTTCATTTGTGCTGCTCCAGCGCCTTTGCCGGGTCCACGTTGTGGTGCACCACGTTGCAGAGTGCCTGGACAAACGACTTCGTATCCTTGCGCTGGAAGGCGTTCCTTCCCACGCAGACCCCGGCGCCCCCGGCATTGACCGAGTCCCGGATGATGTTTAAGGATTCGAGGTCAGCGCACTTCTCCCCGCCCGCGATAAAGACCGGCACCGAGCAGGCCTTGACGATCTTCCCGAATGCTGTTGGGTCGTTGGGGTAGTTGGTCTTGATGAGATCCGCGCCAAGTTCCTCGGCAACCCGGACCGCGTGCCCTATGGACTGCGCCGAGAACGAGTCAATGCCCTTGCCCCGCGGGTAGCTCATGATGAGGAGCGGCATGCCCCAGCGGTTGCAGTCCCGGGCAACATTGGCGCCTATCTCCAGCATCTTGGATTCATTGGGCGAGCCGAGGTTGATGTGAATGGAGACCCCGTCGGCCCCGAGTGCGATGGCTTCTTCCACCGTGCAGACCTGCACCTTGTCGTTCGGGTCCGGGTTTAACGATGTACTTCCCGAGAGGTGGATGAACAGGCCGATATCGCGGCCATGCTTCCGGTGCCCGCGCTTGACGAGGCCCTTATGCAGCACAATCGCGTTTGCGCCTCCGTTGCTCACATCCGAGATGACCTGCGTCATGTCGAGGAGTCCGTCAATCTGTCCCATGGAAAAGCCGTGGTCCATTGGTACGATGACAGCCCGGCCCGTGTTCCTGTCCATTATCCTCTCGATCCTGATGTCCTTTCCGATCATTTTGCCCGTCCTGATCCTGATGGATCAGATAATATTGCAAGCGCTTCTTCAACGCTCTTGTTTGTATGTACAATGCAGGCTGCGGCCCGCACGAATTTTGCCGGGTTCTTGTGCTGGAAGGCGTTCCTGCCGATCGAGATGCCGGAGGCCCCGCCTGCCATTGCCCCTTCTATCAGTTCCAATGTTGTGCGGTCATCCGTCTTTGAACCTCCGGCCACCACGACCGGCACCGGGCAGCCCCGCGTTACTTCGCGGAACGACTCCGGGTCGCCCGTGTAGACCGTCTTGACGATATCGGCCCCGAGTTCTGCTGCCACCCGGGCCGCGAGCTTGACCTGGTCGATGTCATTGGCGACACTGATGTTCTTGCCCCGGGGGTACATCATGGCAAGGAGCGGCATGCCCCATTCCATGCACTCCACCGCGACACTCCCGAGATCGTGCAGCATCCGCTCTTCGGATTCCGCCCCGATGTTGACATGCATCGAGACCCCGTCGGCCCCCATCTTGAGGGCGTTCTGCACGGTATTGACCAGCACCTTGCTGTTGGGGTCCGGCGCAAGCCTGGTGCTGGCCGACAGGTGCAGGATCAGGCCGATGTCGCGGCCACCCTGCCGATGGCCATGCAGTGCAAGCCCCACGTGCCCGATCACCGCGTTTGCCCCGCCATCCGCCACCATGTTGACGGTCTGGCCCATATCGATCAGGCCCGGGATGGGACCGTCCGAGACCCCGTGATCCATCGGTACGATGATGGTCTTTTTCGTATTGCGGTTCATGATTCTTTCCAGACGAATTTCTTTTCCTCTCATAGTGAAACAACAACTCCTCCCTCTTGCATTCGCGATATATAAAAGCGAACCAGAGGGCTTAACGATACCAATAATAAAAACCAAAAACGCTAAAGCGATACCCTGCGGTATTGGCTTCAGACTGTTCAGAAACGGATGACTCTATGCAACGGGCGGGTGAACTAGTGGAGATAAAGGCCTTCACGGGCAAAAAAACCCTCATGAATGCTGTAGCACTCGTCCTGCATACTCTATTGTATGATGCCGGGGGTATATATTTGTGTGTGCTAAGGCTTAGCATGGTGGGGGGATATGTTATCTAGGTCTCTTTCATCTCATCGTACAATTTTAGTTTATCACCGGTATTGAATCTCATAAAAATAAGAATATATTATTAATAACCCCGCTCAAAAGGACTAGATGTGACAGATGTGGAGGGAAATTTTCAACAAACTAAAAATCTCGCAACAATATTTGCATTATTCGTTTTATTTTTAACAATCATTATTATCGGAGTTTATGGTTATCTATTATATTTCCCAATTACAGATGACACCCATTCAATTGCTTATAATTGTTCGATCGAAGGTAACATTACGATTCTTAATACTCCATTGATATGTGGTAATTGTTCTTTGGAGCAAAATGAAACAATAAGAAATGAAAATTCATCATTTTATCAAAAATGTTCGATCCAAGGAAATGCTACAATTCTAAAAGGGATATCGTTTACGTGTTATAATTGTTCTTTAATGGGAAATGTAACCTTTCAAAATGCTACTTTGTTATTTTATCAGAATTGCTCGATCAAAGAAAATGTAACAATACAAAATTCAACACCTCTAGTTTTTCAAAATTGTTCATTCGCACCTGGCCCTGCATTGTTGCAAAAAATTCACCAACTTTTCATGTCATCTACGATTTCTTCAATCTATAATTCATACTATACAAAGGATGGATTTCTCAATTTAGTAGTAAATAATTTTGCCATTTTTCTGGCAATCATTGGGGTACTTTCTCTGTACTGTTATTTTTACTATAATATTACATTTAATGCCGATGTCATATCTGAATATCCAGAATCCCAACAGCAAAATTTGAAAATTTTTCTCCAAGCTCTTTATCCGACATTTGGATTATTGGCGATATATTTAATTTTTGTATGGTTATCTCAACTTTCGATTAAACCCATCGAGAGCTGTTTATTAGGGGTATTTTTTATTTTAGAATTTGTAGCATCTGGCATTTTTTATGAATATAGAACAGTCGTATATCCAAGCTTTGAAAATCGGATTCAATTTGCAGCCTTAAGAGATTCCTTCCACTTTTTTGATCTTCTTATTTATTTCATATCGATTTCTTGCTTTATACTACCGTTTATAGTCTTTTATTATGGCATTAGTTCTGACTTTAATGTCTTATCAATAATTTTTACGATATGCATTATCCTCATAATGATTTGGCAAATTAATATTGTCAATAATGAATCCCGAAGTATTTTTGATATTAAAACAGAAAATCTTGGAAAAATTCAAGGATTCTTCTTATCGAGATCGGATAATGAAATTATTAGGATACTAATAAATGAGCCCGAGAAGAACAAAATCGTGCACATTCCACGGAGTCATATCGAATTTTATACATTAAATAGAACAATCAGTAAATCTGAAGTAAAAAATCCCTCCAATGTGAGTCAGACTCTATATGCAATATGGGATTCGATGGGTATATTTAAAAATATTATAAAAACCATGTTTGGGTTCAGTTTTGGTTTTATAATGGCTTTCGTTCTTTTTTATGGCTTTGCCGCATTTAGTTTGATTTTTGAACTTCCACTTCAGATTCTAGTTTTAGTCTTTTTGATTTCTGTCTTAATTTTAGGATTCATATGTGGTCGATCTTTCAATTCACTTCGTAAGCCCCGAAATCCTGATAGATGAAGGAATTCAATTGAGGCTATGAGGCGGGGCCCCTCTCCTTAGTATTCCCCCATCCAACCGATTCTTTCGTACAGATCATGTACCATATACTGAGAAGACCCAACCCCCATCTATTCTAAGGCTAAAGGTCAAGGGGGGGTGGTACCCTCTCCAAAGTACGAGGGGGGGATACCCACCCCCCTCTCCAAAACCCGAGCGGGGGACCCCCTCCCCCCCTGTCTTGCGCAAGACAGGGTACCACCCCCCCTTTTCCCCATCGACAAAACCCCCGCTGCGCGTGGAGTCACGCCGGAAAACCCGGGCACCGGTCCGTTTCACCAAGGGGGGGACCCCCCCACTCAAACGTACGAGAGGGGGTACCCTACCCCCCTGTCAAAAAAATGAGGGGGGGTACCCCACCCCCCTCTCCAAAACCCGAGGGGGGGACCCCCTCCCCCCTGTCTTGCGCAAGACAGGGTACCACCCCCCCATGCCGGCACCCGCATGACCCCCGTTTCGCGTGAAGTCCCCGTCTGAAAATCCGGTTACCGGTCCGTCCCGGGAAGGGGGGGTCGCTCGGTCGTTTCATTGAAAGACTCGCTGGGCAGATTTACGGCACCAGGATTTTTCCGGAAATTGAGCCACCGCAGGGCACCCTACAGGGTGGCGGCCGTTCATCGCAACGGGGGCATGGGGGCATCAGCCCCCATCATTGAACACATCAAAATGCCGGCGAGCCCCACCGGACTCAGGCAAGGGCGAGGCGGTTGGGGTGTGCGGAATCCGATCAAACCAGCGTTCATGAGAGGGTATTACTTCAAATTATATGAATGAAAAATTATCAGATAGAGGAAATGGCTGACATCACTATTGAATACCGGGTGAATAAAAGATACTCATCGCTGTCATTACATTCCTGCAGTGGATCTGTCAGGATAAGAAAAAATGGCATCCTTCTTACAGAACCTGTAATGCCCGGTGATTCTGATGGATTTCTTGAAGTCGATTCCCTGTATTTCCTTTTCTTTCGATTGCTATACGCATGCAAGGCGTTACATAACGGACATTTTTTCCGGTTTCCGGTAGTTCACGGTCACGTGATTTTTGATTTCAGGAATCAGGAAGATTCAACTTGTTTTCGGATTTTATTCCGGGACATAAACCAGATAGCGACCGAAAAAAGTAATCCGGTTTTCCGGGAAATCTGTGAAGGAACATTTCTCTCCCTGAAGGAATTCACCCGGGAAGTAATCTCTGTCAGTGAAGATTTCATCGGGGTGTTCTCATCTTATGATAACGAAGAGGAATTTATCAGGGATTTTCATACAATCCTTACGGAAGTAAAAAACAACGTTACACCTCGCCCTGCGGATATCGCAGATTCTTGTCAAAAATCTCCATCAACTCGAGGGAACAATTTCCATCTCGAGCTGGTCACTAATGACAAGACCCCGTTGACCACATACCCATTGGATGTTAGCGGTGGATTGCTGATAACCGTAAACGGGATCGTCCTTACAAAAGATATCCCGGATTCTGCGTGCAATGGATTTATCGAATTAAAATCTTTGAATACGTATTTCCTCTATCCAACACAGGAACTTGGAACGATCCTGTACGGATATCCCCTCCGAATTGGAATATCCCCGGCAATCGGAATTGAATTCACACCCCAACGGGATGTTACTTCGCTACGGTTATTCTGCTATAAATCGTGGCATGTCATTGACCATGAATTAACAAAAAAAATCCCTCAACCGGAGACGGGTTTTTCCGTAAAAACGAGTGAGGTAGTTTCTGAAATAATCCGGATTTGCGAAGAGTACTATCACAATGCTGCATTGATGATAGAAGGTTCAGATTATTTGATGCAGCTCGGAATCAATATGAATAATCTGACACGGGTATGTGCCAGCTTCATGCGGGATCCTTCCCACTATCAGAAACGTACAACCTCGCATAATGGGCTTAAACTCGAATTTAATGGATGGAAAGCAGGATGCAGGTTTTCATTGGATGGACTTATCCTTACAAAACGCGTTGATGACGATTTTGATGAAGGTTTCATTCATGATTTTTCTAATGCGTTTTATGAAGGGATGATTAATTGCATCCATGATTTGCTCGATGGAAAATCATGTGAAATTCCAGAGTATGATTGTTCAGATTTTTATTCGGAATTTATCGCTGACGGGGATACTGTCTGGTTCAGGTACACGACGCGAAACTCAGATGGTCATGATTTTATCGAGAAAGCACGAAGGAGATTCCCCAATTATGAGTGCGGAACGCCCCTCAAAAAGGCTGATTTAATTCCTGAAATGATTCAGGTTTGTGAAGATTATTTCAGCCATGTCGAATATCTGCTCACGCAAAACGGAACGGGATGTCCACTGAGTAATCATTCAGCTTCTTGGTTCTACAATGATGAAATGAAACAAAGGTTAGACGAAGCAAAAATCCGATACGAAAAATCATTATCAAAAATATTGTATTAATCAACAACCCTTCCAACCACTCCGGAACATCCGGCGCCGGGTACCGGATTAGCATACGAGCATCGCCTCCCCAACAATAGATCTAACCAAAAGCGACGAGCCCGCCCTCCAAGGCAACCCGGTCATCTATGAGACCAACAACATATTATCCAAAAATATCTTTCCTTAGACAATCAAATGCACCGCACCCCCTCAGCATTCCAGCCCGATACCGCTCATGAGGAACGGCAAGGCATCCCTGCATGAAGCAGGCCATATCGCCGCGTCCAGTCATGACCAATGTCGAATCACGACACTCAACACCCCGGGGGAGCGGATAAGTTCGTACCGATCGCAGACAAAAATCATTCCCCATAACGGAGATGAAAGTATAGACAGAACCCCCAGTGAAAAAATCTCACCGGCCGGGCAATCCCGCCACATGCCGGATCCAGGAAAGAAATTGTCGACCATATCGCCCGCCCAGAAACCGGGCCGTAGCATATTCCGCGGGAGGTCCCCATGAGTAGGGGACCCCGTCCGCACCGGGCACTCGCGGAGGCAATACCGATCGCCAAGGCGCGTGGCATCATCCAGATGACCCTGAGCGGGCCGGAACGGATCTTCGATATCGCGATCATTTCTAAGATCCCGGTCACGTTCACCCGGGTCCTGTTTGCTCCGGAGATCCTTGCCAGCATCCAGCAGCTGGGTACGGATTTCAAGGACGAGATCGCCCAGCTCCGGATCATTGCCCGCGATGCTGCCATCAAGGCCGAGCTCTGGATCAGGTCCAAGCATGGGACCTGGCGGTTCTTCCTGGTGATGCCGGACTCGTTAGTCGAGATCGACCGCGAGGGGAAACGGCTGTTCTCATGACAGACACTTAGCGTGAGCAGGCCGGGAAATTTTTCAAAAATTTTTGCGGGAATTTTTTTGTGGGATTTTTAGATTTTCGCCCGGGCCCACTGGTACCCTGGCAGGGAATCCCATCGAAGAGTCTTTGGGACTCTTCTCCTGCTCCAGGTATGATTCCCTGTCACACGTCGGAGAAGTGAATTTCCCCTCTCCTGAAAAACCACGGGGGAAAACTGGTACAACGGAGCCCTATAAATGCCCGGTTGTACCTCTTTTCCCTCACCCCCCAAAAACCAGAGGTCATAATTCCGAAAAACACAGGAACCGGGCCGGAATAATTGATAATTCTCCGGCGGGAATGGGAGAGGTCATATTTAGCGATGTTACTGGCATTCGCAGGAGGAAGGAACGCAGTATGAAACGGTAAATGCCGGCAAGGGGGTGGATGAAGGTTGGCACGTGGAGGGGGGCCTGCCGGCTCAGAAATTGTTGAAAAAAGAGAGCGGAATACACGACAAAAAATGTGGTTAGGACTTCACGGAGCAGGAACTTTCTTCCTTCTCTCAATGATGCTTTTGATAATTTTATCCGGGTCTTTCTCCAGGATTTTTTTCCGGTCTTTTGTCCAGTCGCCGCTTCCTGTTTCATAGATCTGGAGGACACGGATCGCGTCGTCCAGGCCAAGCTTCTCAACCAGTACGTCAAGCCCCTCCTGCTGGATCGGGTGTAATGTTTTGGCGCTCAAAAGTTTTCCTTACAGAATCCTCACACGATCCGTAATCATAACAACTCCAGGAATTTTTCTACGGTAAGATCTGCATCCTTAATGATTACCCTCAAAGTCCCACGGGCAACTTCCGGATGATTGGGAACGGTCAGGGGTCTGCTGACAGGATGCCTGAGATGAATGTGACTTCCCTTCTGGTCATTGATCGTATAGCCCAGTTTGCCAAGCGCTTTTATGATAGCCTTCCCGGAAAGGATAGGAAGTTTGTCCGTCATATGTCAACGGCGACAAATGTTTCTTTTACACCCGGGCGGTGATAGAGGGGGATGCCGTCGCGGGCGAGAGCGGAAAGATGCAGTTCGATGGCTTCGGCAATATTCTTCTTCGCCTCCTCTTCGGTCTTACCTTGGGAGACACAGCCGGGAAGTGCTGGTACGGTGACGATGTACCAGCCATCCTCATCCTGTTCAATTGCAATCTTGAAATCCATATCTGATCCCCGATTCGTATACAGATATTATATTCCGGTATTTAAGAGAGTATATTGTTCTCTCTTTCTCGCAAGTAGGCTATACATTTCCCTCGCATCTTTGTGTTCCGCCCCGTTCCATCACGATATTCCGTCAGTCATCTCACTCGCCCGGCCCGTGCTGTTTGGGGGCAATCGAATTCTCTTTGTGAATACGAAAGATAATCTGTTTATTGCTGCTCTTCCGGCTCCTGCCGGGTATCACGCTGTGCCGGAGTAATTTTTCCCGCCCGACCGGCGATATGCTTCTCCTGCGACTTTACCCGGCGCTCAAGTTTTATGAGATCTTCTTCCGGGGGGAGAGTTTCAGGCCGGATTCCCCGCTTCAGGAGAAGATCGCGGATATCCTGATTATTCTGGACATGTTCAATCGTGATCGGAGCTTCTCCCTGCATATCTTCTTTGGTAACATTAAAGTTCGTGATCTCCGTTGCGAGATTCTTGGCTGTTATGGTAACGGTCGGAAGGAAATCGGCGAGTGGTCGGTTATCAGCAATTTCCAGATGTTTTTTCATCGTGTGGGTAGTATGGCCCCCGAAAAGTGCCATATCTCCTTTGCTCAGGATACGGGCGAAACCCGAT
>Ga0074198_1001577_pt1 | contig 14489 bp, 12 predicted proteins | sample EPASupsiteSAE323_FD_64527 | JGI IMG/M metagenome (GOLD analysis project Ga0074198, IMG submission 64527) | Bioremediated contaminated groundwater from EPA Superfund site, New Mexico - Sample SAE3-23 | ecosystem: Environmental > Aquatic > Deep subsurface > Groundwater > Contaminated ...
TCATTAGATGAAGCAATTAAATTATTTACAGAAACTGTTCAAGCTATTAATCGACCAGATCCTCAGCTAATATAGGGCATGATATCCCTATTACTAGGGTTTTTCATACAAAATAATAAAAAAAGAGATAGTATTAATGTTTTATACAACTGCAATATAATCTACTTTCCTTGCTTCATTTGTTCCCATTTCATTTCTGACTGTAAGAATAACTGTATACTGACCTGGAAGAGTGTAAGTGTGAACTGGTGTCTTATCTATTGAATTTGTTCCATCTCCAAACTCCCATAACCAGCCTGAAACATTTGATTGAACCGGGGTAGTATCTTTAAATTCTACTGTAAAGGGTGGTTTTCCGGTTATATTCATTCCAGGAACTGAAAAATTTACAAATCTTGGAACAGAGTTTACAAGGACTGTGTACTGCCTGACTTTTGATGCTGAAACTGGCTCCCAATTGGTTGCGGTCATATTGACGGTAAAAATTCCTGTCTCATTATAGGTATGAGTGGTAACATTCAGGTTTGTACTAAATGTTGTATTGTCACCAAAATCCCATACCCATTTTTCAGGAGATCCAGTTGAGTTATCCCTGAATGTAACCTGAGATCCTACAACAGCCCATTCATCGGGAATTATCTCAAAGTCAGGAATCAGGCCGCTTACAGGGATGATATCTGATGCACTTGCTTTACCGTATGGATTTGTCACTGTCAGGGTCACATTAAAATGACCAGGATAACTGTAATAGTAAACCGGATTATTTCCAGTAACAGGTTGTGATCCATCCCCAAAGTTCCATAACAGTGGATCAAGTTTAGGTCCGGATACTTCTGAAATAAATGTTATATCTTCATTTACTTTTGCAATAGATGGGGTATATGTAAATGCAGCTGTCGGAAGATACTGTTTAGAGACATTAACGCAACTATTTACAGATTTTGTATTTGAAATCCCCTTTTTGCTTACAGTCAGATTTACTGTAAACTTCCCGGCAGAAAAGTATGTATGAACCGGGTTTTTTGAATCTGATGTTCCACCATCACCAAAAGTCCAGGCCCATGATTCAGGTAGACCAGTGGACCTGTCAAAAAATATGACTTTTAGCGGGGCAGTTCCTGATGTTATATCTGCAGTAAAGTCTGCAGAAAGTGGAACATCTTTAGTAAAATTTACATTAATAGTCTGATTAGAAGTAACATTATAAAAAATGTAAATCGGAGTTAGTCTGATATTATTTTCATTTACCTTGATGTCCCTGATATTGTATCCATTATCGGGAGTAATTGAGAAGGACTGATCAGCCCCATACTTTACACTGACATTTCCTGAAGGAGTAATGGTTCCGTTCGCTGAAGATGTTGCAGTAATTATATGACTAACCTCATCATTTACATTTATTATTACAGGGACAGGCGAGTTAAACTTTGAATTTTTCTGATCTAAAATGAGTAATCTTGTCTCGTACTCTCCTGCTGCTCCGTATTTATGCTGGATATTTGACAGATTTGTTGAGTTTGATGTTGTTCCATCTCCAAAATCCCATATATAGTTGTACATCTCATCAGGAACGGCAGGATCCAGTTCTGATTGATCAATAAAGTAAACCAACTCTGAAGGTGTTACATTCTGTGGGATTGCAGTAAATTTTACTACTGGATACTCTGATGGCTGGGTATTAACACACTCACTTTTATTGGTTGTTGTCTTTTTTCCGTCAGTTCCTGTGATTGTCAGAGTGACGTTGTACTTTCCTGTTCCAACATATGTGTGAGACGGATTCTTATCGGTTGAATTGTTACTTCCGTCCCCAAAGTTCCAGTTGTAATTAGTTATTCCAACTGGACTGGTGCTTTGATCTATAAAAGAGACCATAAGCGGAGCAGAACCCGATGAAGGAACTGCCGTAAATAAGGCCGCAAATTTAGGAGTCCCGTTAATGATGCTTATAGAGATTGGGGCAGCTGTGTTGTATTTACGACCATTTTGGTCCTCTACCCGAAGATTTACAGAATAATTACCGGTAGATGTATACTTATGTTCAATATTCCTTGAGTTGGAATAGTCAATTGTTCCATCACCAAAATTCCATATATAGTTGTACATCTCGTCAGGGACTGCAGGATCCAGTTCGCTCTGATCCATAAAAATTACTGTCTGGGGTAAGGTTCCATTTCTGGGTGTTGCAGAGAACTTCACTACCGGATACACTGATGGTTGAACGTGAATGAAGTCTGATATAGTTGTCGTACTATTTTCACCATTCTTGTTAGTTACTTTGAGAGAAACATTATACATCCCAATACCCATGTAAGTGTGGTTTGAATTCTTTTCCGTTGAGTTATTACTCCCGTCTCCAAAAATCCAAAGAAAACTAGTGATATTTTCCGAACTTACACTTTGATCAATAAATGAGACAGTAAGTGGAGCCGGCCCTGTTGTCGGGATTCCAACGAAATTGGATGAAATGCTTCCAGAGACAGATATACCTGTTATTAACAAAGAGAATATGAGAAAAGTTAGTACCTGCCATTTTTTGCAGATAATTTTATCATCACTCTTTTTTGTTATTTTAAATTCAAGTCTCATGATAACTCCTGAATTACTCTATCTCATCATCACGCTCCAAAATTCATTCCAGGTATGAATGAATCCCCTGATTTTTCAAGGTTAGGTGTTTTTAGATATGTAATCTGTGTAGGATGTATCAATGCTGATGCCTGCTTTGATCCAATTTTTAGATTTACTGCCAGACCTGAACCAATATAGTTATTCGAAATTCTACTCCCGGTAAGGCTGGTGTCCCATGCCATGGTGCTGTTATTGACAGTAATGGTAGCATTTAGATCTCCACCAGTTTTCTGATAAGTAAGAACATTACCATTTACACTTGTGGCATTAGAAAACTCCAGATCTAGAGTATTTATCCTCATAACTAGTTTATCTGTAGAATTTACAGATTTAACGTTCAATTTTCCATTATTCAAATAAAGGTAACTGGATTTACTTTCATCACTCTGGTAATTCAGTTTACCTGACATGGTTGCATTCTTAAGAGAGAATAGATCATTGTTTATTGTTTCTTTATTTCCAGACCAGTAACAATACTCATTTCCCGTCATCAAAACTTTATCACTAACATAAACATTCTTACCCCCTATACTAATCCTGACAACGTTAGAATCAATTCCATTTTTAACCAGATTTTGTATATTACTGGCTGCAAACCACCATTTTCCAGTACCTAAGTCTATCCTTAAAGTTGAGATACCCTTCTTTGAATCTACTGTAGTATAGGCAAACTCGTGATCAGATACAACATTTACATCTCCGACGCTTGGTCCGAATGGGAAGGTAATATCACCAATAGATATCACTACAGGTTCTCTTATATGCAAGGCTGTAATTCTATTAAAACCGGAGGGTAATGTTCCCTCTATCTTGACCTGATTGCCAATTGTTCCATTTTGAATTGAAATAATGCTGGTATCTACAAGATTTGATGATTGTTTAGCAAAGTATGCTCTTAATGTAGAGTATTGAGCAGTTACCGTTACATTTGTTACTGGAGAGGTTGAATCATCAACGTCAATTCCAAAACCCCGCCAGTGGAGGAATTTATAGCCATCTTCCGGCACTGCCTGTACTTGTCCTGTTTCATTTACTCCAATACCTCCTGATGGAAGAATTATCGTACCATTTCCAATAATACTGGTGTGGATCTCTGAATTAACAGCACTTGATCCAATATTACATCCATTAGATGTTGTATAATCCAGAAGATCATAAGTAATCAGCCATGGTTCATATCCTTTATATGCATTAGGAACCCATGGTGGATTTTGGCCAGATACTGGAGTTAGAAGAAGGGGTTCAAACTCAATCATATCATAACCGCAGATATCATCAAGCGGGTTATTTGTCTGGTACGAGATAGTAACACCTTCATCATTAGTGTTTGTCATCTCTCCGTTCCAGTTTACTGACATTGTATTGTTTATCTGTAGTCCGAGAAATGCAGCACTTGTTTCAAGGGCAGCATTCAGATCCAATGAATAATCATTACTGGAACCAAAATCAAGTGTTAGTACCTGCCCGCCGTCATCATTCCATTTTATGTATTGACTACCTATCTCTTTCCAGGTATATGTGCTATAATTTTTATTTTCAGGATTATTATCCATCCAGTCCCTATTATACCACCCTCCAGACCCGGTAGTCCAGTTCCAGGCATTGAAATTATCACTAACCGGAGAATACATCATCCCTTTAAATATACTGTAGTCTCTAGCGGGATTAGTAATATTATACTCCTGATCCTGGAACTGATCAGGATCATTCGGATTCCATTGTGTGACATAGATATTTTCTGCATTTGAACTTGGGATATTTCCGTAGAAATCTGCTACTGTATAAGTATATGTTTGTAAATTCGGAGCAAGATAGAGCATCCATCCATAAGAATCACTGTCCCCCTCACACATTGCAAATGATTTGGTAATAGTTTCTTTGAAAGAAGTACTCTCTCCTCTTGCTAAGTCTGCAGAAGCACTAAGATCAACATCAGCACCAATTTTCCCGTGTAGAAATTCTCTTCCATACTCGATTGAGGCTGAATCGTCAACAGAACCACTAGTACCTAGTGTTTTCCCATTATCACTTGTTAATTGGACCATAGACTCAACACCTGATGAACCACAAGGTCCTTCTCCACCATTGAAATTTATCGGAGGAGCACCGTCGATAAATGCTACCGGGACGAAAAGATTACCTGTCTGGTTTATATTCCCCTCGGTTGTAGCATTTGCAATAGTAGTATTAAGTATTAATTTATTTGAGGGGTAATAACCAAGGAAAAAGGTGTGTCCTTTGCTATTGTCATCATCTTCATCATACCTGTATACTACTCCAAAAAATGGAATTGTCCATAGATTTGTCTTGCTTCCGTCGTCGTTAATAATAGGTTGATTCAGAAGAACTTTACTTATTGCCCCTTTCCCCATGAAGTAATTTTCACGTTCTTCACTATCAGTAGTTGAGTAATGATAGACCATGTTCCAGTTATCTGTTTCAAATTCTGACAAATTACAAACATAGATATATCTGCTACATTTACCTATATCATCCGCATCCCAATACATTGTCGTATCTTCATAGACAGATGCAGATATGTCACCATTTCCTCCTAAATAATCTCCAGGACTGGATCCCTCATTTAAGAATAGATTTCTAACTCCATTTGGGAATTGAGTCTTAATAGTATTACTATCCATCAGAGTTTTCTGCTTCATCTTTCCATCTGGCCCGATATCCCAGGTGACAATAGATCCCTGATAATCTGTTGCACCAATAAGCGTCTCACCGGATGTATCCATGTGACTTGTGATCATGACATCGTAAATCTGGGAATCTGGGACCGGAGTGCAGTTTGGATTTGAAGGATCATTATTTTTAAAAGAGTACACATGCCTCGGAGTTATTGTTGTACTTTGTCCATCAAGATCATCCTGCGAAATGAATGATATATCAAGAGTCGGGACAGAATTTACTGTCTGTTTACTAATTAAATAAACACCTGTGGCATTTGGTACCATCTTGATGTAATGATTATACCTGCTGTTCTGTGGGTATGGCAGGTTATAATCCGGACTTACATCCAGATTAAGCATGTTGTCATATGAGTACTGAATTGTTTTAGGACCAGTCCAGACTCCAACCCATTTATTCGATCCCTTATCAGTTATTTTAAAAGCATTAAGCTGCATGTTCTTCTGGGCTGTGCTACCAATCAGGTAGTTGACACCATTAATATATGCATTTAAAACATTATACTGATAATTTCCGGGGGCTGAACCACTTTGCTGACTTAAATCAAAATCTATCGTTTTTAATCCGAATTCATTTTTTGAACTATAAAACGAATTATTTGTAAGTCCATTACCATATGTAATCTCAAAAATATTTGTATCAACACAATATGGTGTTTTACTGTACTCCGGCCCTTCGACCAGCCCCTGAACAACCAGAATTCCTGTTGTTGGAGAGAACATGGCTGCCTGGGCATCCCTTATATAATCGTCATTAATTTTATTCTCTAGCGTGAAATAATTTACATCAGCTATAACTGGGTATACACCAAATATGAAAAAGAAAACGAGAATTAAAACACATCTCGTACTTGTAATGTTAATTACTTTTTTGTTACTCGTACATACTCACCCCTCAAATTAATTCCTGATATAATCAGAAATGTACTAACCCCCCACACACCTTTTTATAAATAAATAAACCGATTCACCAATTTAGAAAATAATTAATCCCTTAAAAAAGGATATAAAAATCTCTATGAATTAATATTATCTTAGTAATGGTATAAATCTATCTTAATAATATCACACAAATAAAGAGGCTGTTGCACAAACCCCTCGAAGCCCAATATAACGTTCACTGAGTCAATCGAAAGTACTTTACCTTAGTATGGCCAATATATTATCAATGTACAACACACTGGGTCGAGATTTAGAACAACTTTTCCTTCTGCCTTAAAATATCAAGGATTGGATTTCAGAGGATGATTTTAGTCTTATTCTCATCGACTTAGTTTCAATACTCGATCTCTCTCCATTATACAAAGAACATCGTGAAGACGGTCAGGGAGCAGCATTTTATCATCCCGAAATTATGGTTGGTTTAATTATCTACTCATATTTTCATGGTGCCCGTTCAAGCCGTCAAATAGAAAACAAGTGCCGATATGATGTGGGATATCGAATAGTTACCCGAAATTCTCTCCCCGATCATACAACAATATCCCGGTTTCTCAATAAAAACAGTTCATTTATTGGAAACCTTTTCATCCCGGTATTGACCCTTCTCAATGAAGCTGGATTAATCAATAACAAACTTCTCGCATTGGATGGAACCAAAATGAAGGCTAATGCTTCACTTGGATCAAATCTACCATATGAAAAGATTGAAGATGATATTCAGAAATATATACAAGAAGTTCAGGAAAAAGACATCGAAGAGGATCTTCTCTATGGCCCTGAAAATTCGGGGAATGAGGTTCCAGAAGAATTAAAACATTCCGACCGAATGAAACGATTTAAGCGGCAAAAGAGCGACTTGAGGCAGAACAAGCGGAAAAGTCTCAAAAGAAGGAAGATAAGATAGCGGAAAGGGTCGAAGAGGAGAAACAATCTGGCAGGAAAAACGCGGTAGAAAACCGAAAAAACCTCAAAAAAATCCTGATGAACAGAGTCTTGCAAATACAACAGATCCGGATAGTTCTTTGGTGAAAAGTGGTCCGGGTTGTATTCAGGGGTATAATGGACAAATAATTGTGAACCAGGATGGGTTCATTCTTGAACCATTGTTGAGTAATTTTCCCGTTGATTACAGATTGCTTCAACCCTCATATGAAAGACTAAAAGAAATTGCAGAGGCAACTGGCATTTCAATTGAATATCTTCAATTACTTACAGATGCCGGGTATTGGAGTTATGAAAACTGCCTGTATATGAATATGCAAGACATTGGTTTTCTTTGTTCAACATGTCATGAACCAGATATATTCCAGATCCGGGGAATTGAGAGAAATTTGCTCGATTTAGACAATATTTCAGAACTAATAATAAATGATCAGTGTAGTACACCAACGTTGGCTTCAATTGGAGATTGGTGTACGAAAAATCTTCTCTCAAATGATACTCTTCAGACACCAGCTTCTGTAGCTAAAGGTATAATGGAGGTAAAAATGACCCCTTATGCATCAAAAAGGACATTCTCAAGGCGTAAAGCTATTGTTGAACCGGTGTTTGGATGGATAAAAGAAAACAGAGGGATAAGAAAGTTACAAAGAAGAGGAATATTGTATTGTCAAGACGAATGGAGTTTGATTTGTTTAACCCAAAATCTTCGAACTGTCTGTTCGAGAGGGTCGATGAAGAAACTTCGAGAATTCATCCTGCTTAAGAAGCAGGGGGTACATAAAAGCATGGGCTGTTTTGTAACTGCATTGCTTCATGAGAAAATGTTGTTCGGAAGAAGTACTTTATCATATTGTAATTCATGACGGTAACGCAACAACCTCTAGATTATCTCCATAAATTTACCACACTATTTGTCTGACCTACTAATGGATCTCAGGATGTCAGGTCATTTACCTCTATTTTGATAAAGCGTGTGAAGAATATTCAGTATTATTTTCTTAGTATGCATCTTGGTACAGCTCTTAAGAGACCCATCTTACGCATGCTTTCAAAACCGGAAAGGAAAAGGATAAAATAATTTGAACCGGAGCAGATTATATTAGATAATTTTGGAAATATTCTTCTATGTAACGGAAGATACCGGATTCTGCTGGATTACAACAGATCCCGGCGTAAAACTTTCTTCAAACTCTTCCATATCCTGCAAAAGTCCATCAATAATCCGTTCCTTATCTTCCGTTGGAAGGAAACTGTACCTGATACTATTAAGATTAATCTCCCTGATCTCTTCATAAGATAAAGAAGGATGACTTATTGTAAAGTTAACATACTCCTGCGTCAGGTTAGTTCCTTCAACCCCGGGATCGTCGGTTGCAAGAATGACAGGAACTTCGTGTTCAAGATACATGGAAACAGGATGATCAGAACAATTTATCCCCAGGATCTGTTGGTTACTGGTAAGCAGTATCTCAACGGGAATATTATTGGCTGCCATCCCGGCCATGATCTTTTCATGATCCGTTTCAAAGGAAATATCAACACCATGACCTATCCTTGAGGCATTACATGTATTTATGGCATCTGCAATGTGATACACGAGATCTGGTTTTTTACCTATTAAAGGAGTCAGTTCACCGGCATGGAATGTTAGAGAGACATTTGGATAGACCGAATGAAGAAATGCTATCATCTCCATGTGTTTGTGATAATCGGCAATAGAGTAGGAATCAGCTTCATCACCGACCAGTGTAATCCCCTGAATTATGGAGGACCGGTTTGCTATCTCAAAGGCCTGGAGCAGATCGCTGAAAACTTCCTTTGGTGGGTAAAACCGTAAAGCCTCGTAGTTATACCTGACAGTAACATTTCTGCCATCAGGTGTTGCATGATCTCTTGAGATCCGGTCATAAGACTCCTGTTTCTCTGCTTTCTGCATGCATATCTCATTCAGACCCGCACTAAGAAGGTTATACCGCAGAATGGTGAGGTTATCATTCCATGGAACACCTTCGACAATCTGCCTGACTTCATCTGAGTTCGTTTGAGAAGTCATTATTTCAAGGTAATGTGTATTCTCTTCGGCAGCAAGATCCCTGATGCAGGCGATGAGTTCACCATCATAATAGATGTAAATGGATGTCACCTCCTTTTGGCATATCATAAAAGAAGTCAAAAAGGGCATCAGGATTTCCTTTAATCGAGTCAAAGTACTGCGAAATACCAGATCCCTGGAAACCTGAAGTTGAAGCAGACACGTTAAAAGGGATAACCAGAGAAATACTCAGGATTAATAATAAGAGAATAGTAAGTCTTGATATCCGGATCATGGTCTGTACCCCGCCGTGAGGATCTCTAACCGGGGATTATTACAGGCCTCTCCACGGGATAATGCCTCACTGATGGATGCAAATGAATCGCGAACCATCATATAAACCTCTCTTTTAAACGGTATAATTAAATCAACGGTTTCCTGTAATGTAACCCATCTCCAATTAATAAATTCGGATGTATTCTCAGTATACTCATCCATGACTTTGATATCAGTATCTTCACCCAGGAAAAGCAGGGCAAACCACTCTTGTTGCTGGCCCAGGTATTGCATCGGTTCAGGGAAGTCATAACATAGAAATCCAGGAATTCTGGAGATGATACGGGCATTATCTGTCCCTATCTCTTCTTTCATCTCCCTGAAAACCGCGATTTCGGAATCTTCTCCATTTTTAACTCCTCCCTGGGGCATTTGCCATGAATCCGTCCAGTCACGCCGCTCTGCAACAAGAACCAATCCTTGGGAATTAAAAAGACAGATTCCTACATTATGTCGGTATTTTTTATTTTTACAACTTGAATACATCATTTGGAAAACCTGAAGGCATTATACAAAAAAGGGATCATATGTGCTATCCTCATGCCACTCATATTCCATAATCCGGCTTAATTCAGTGGCCTTATCCTCTCCAAGCCTTGTTTTTACAAACGCCAGCGACATATCTATCCCGGCACTCACCCCGGAACTGGTATATATGGTTCCATCGGTTACCCACCTGCTTTTCTTTATCCAGTCAACTCCGGGAAATCGTTTTGTAATATCAAATAACCGTTTGTTTGTAGTAGCACTTTTGCCATTCAAAAGTCCGGTCTTTGCAAGAAGAAGAGAGCCGGTACAAACCGTGAGAACAAAAGCAGCATTTATGGCAAGATTTCGAAGAGTGATAATGAAGGATTCATCCGTTATAATGGGATTTATCCCTATACCACCGGGAATAAAAAGTATATATTCTGTACTCTCCAGTCCAGAAAGAGGTTTTGTCATTACCGGGGCCTTCTGGCTGCTGGTGATAACACCACCCTGTACTGAGTAAAACAATAACCTGAACTCTTCCGGTACTGAACCGAGGACTTCAACCGGTCCGAAGACATCCAGGGTTTCAAACTCAGGAAAGAGGAGAATAATAAAATCAATCATATCTCTGAAAGATGTAAGTGACAATGATATTTATAGCCCTGCGATTTTTTCAGTGCATGGCCTCGTGGTAATGCCTGCCATGTAAGCGGCCACTACAACAAAACCACATCCGGTAAACATCTGCACAAATCGTGCCTCCAGGCTCATAACCGTTATAATCATCTTAAGCAGACCGTTTTTAAGGTGTTCCAAAGAGATGCCTTGCTCCTATTCATACCTCTCCCTGATGAATTATTTACCCATATCAAACAGGAAATATCCATAAGGAAGCCGGATAAGATCAGAATCTGATAAAAACATGAAGAACCAGAAAATTGTCAACCTGGATCCATTGTATGACCTGGCCTTTTGAGAAAATTTTATTGCCGCGATTATATGGTATAATGATGTCTAAACCTCATTTACAGATCATAACATATTCACTTTAAAGCCTGTTGCAACTGGTTGCAGCACTCTAAACCGGTTTATTTCCGATTTAATCTTACCAGACTATCTTTATTATACGGCAGAATACGGTCGTGCACAACCGGATGCAACACCCGGATATAAAATTATTCTGTTATTCTGACATATAATGAGGGTAATTTCAATAAACAGCGGGTTAATATCTCAAAAATGAGTTCTGACTGTTTTGTTCCGGTTTTATCTATTGCTCTTATAGCCTGTTTCACACAACAATAGTATGTCACAAAGATACCTGTAAAGTCACCGGGTAATAATCCCGGACAGATTCCAGAAGATCTTTGTATTATGATGAGCACCGTTCAACATGTCCTCCTACAATCGTTGTCTCTTCTCATCGACAAAAGAAAGTCTTAAGTCCGAAAGGCTTTCCTGTACCTCCTTAAATAATCAGGACAATTCCATAAAGAACTTCACCCAGCCCCCCTCCGGCTGGATTTCCTCCTATTTTAGTCAGTTTTTATATCAAACCTGAATTTCCTTCTGGCCTTACAGGGTTTTGCTCCATCTCCTGTACCAGGTCATATCGGTTACGACATGACGATGCCACGTGTACTTCACATTATTCTTAAAAGACAAATCCTTGAAGAACATGGTCCCACACTTCTTCTTTGATTTGATGGATATAACTCTCCATAAATTCAAAATAATCCGGCATATAAAGAGATGCACATCATCTCACTTTATTTAATATTTTAATTTTTGCGATTCTGGTGCCGGAATAAATCATCCTATATAACCTATAAAGTAAAAACTATTAATGATCTCTCTCAAAATCATTTACACATGATTTTATCATAATAATTAAACAAGTGGATTAACACAAATTGTCGGTAAAACTCCTGAAAAACCTGACTGACTTAACAGTGTATTTCTAATTGTACCGATGATTATGTAAAGGAGATTAATTATAATGGAAGCTAGAGAAAAATTCAAATTTACCTGGGATCTTATCGGGGACATTGAACTTGGCAGACCTAATCTAGGACCTGATGTCCCGGTGGGCGTATACCGGATTATGGAATACTCTTTCAGGGAAGCGATAGAAGAGGCATTCGGGGTTGATGCAGGAGAGAAAATTATTTATCTTGCAGGTAAAAGAGCAGGAAAAATGTTTTTTAATAACGTCCTTCCAAAAACAGATAATTTTGCCGATTTTGTATCAAATATCCAAAAGTACCTGAAAGAGTATAAAATCGGGATATTCAGGGTTGAGGAATCAGATCCCTCGCACGAAAATTTGATCATTGCAGTATCAGAAGATCTGGACTGTTCAGGACTTCCGGAGATTGGATATGGGGTATGCACATTTGATGAGGGTTTTATCTGTGGTATTCTTGAAGAGTTCACCGGAAGGGAGTGGCAGGTAAAAGAGATCGACTGTTGGTGCACAGGAGAAAGAACCTGCAGATTCAGTGTAAAAATTCTTCCGGACCTCATTGATGACAGATAAAAAAGAGACAGAGAGCGAAATAAATACCGACGGGATTATTGATAATCCTCTAAACCAGACCCTTGACCTGATATCCCGTCATATAAACTCAATAAGATCAATACCAGAAGTCCTTCCTGGAGATAAAATAGAACAGGAGAAATTAAGAGAGATATTGCAGTCAATCCGGACAGTACAACTGCATACTCTGGAACTCTCAGAAGGAAAGTTACACTCTTCAATAACCATCAGGGGGATTCTGGGCGGTGCCTTGAAAAACCTTCAGTCTAACCTGAAACATCTCACCTGGAAGACCCAGATGATTGCCAAAGGGGACTTCTCGCAGCGTGTTGATTTTCTTCATGAATTCTCTGAAGCTTTTAATAGTATGGTCAGGGATTTGGATGAGACTAAAAAAAGCCTGTTAAATAAAACACAGGAACTGATAGATCTTAATGAGTCACTGTATTTCAGTAGAGAACAGTATAAAGCACTTATCAAGGATTCACCAGTCTCAATCTGTATACTTAATAACGGATATATCTCCTTTACAAACTCTTCATTTCTCAATTTGATTAAGGCAGAAAAAGGTACGGATATTAAAGATACCAGTTTTGACCGGCTTTTATGTCAGGGAATATTTAGCGAAGAGTTAAAATCAGAGAATGCTTTTTCTGACGAAATTAAAAATCCTGTAAAAATAGAGGAAGAACTGGTCTGCCTGGATGGTTCAAAAATAATTGTGGAAATCACCGCAGCCCGGATAATATTTGAAAATGAACCCTCAACTCTGTTATTTATAAATGATGTTACAGATAAGAAGAACCGTGAACTGAAAATTTTAAGTTCACTTGAAGAAAAAGAGATATTGCTTAAGGAAGTATACCATCGTGTCAAAAATAACCTACAGATTATCGTCTCACTTCTTTCTATGCAGGCGGCAAGGGTAAAAGATAAAGAGATAAAAAAGTATTTTACCGAATCGCAAAACAGGGTAATGTCACTGGCTCTTGTTCATGAAAATCTTTACAGAACAGACAGCCTGGAGAAAGTAAATTACGGACAATATATTCGTAGGGTTTCATCATATCTCTTCAAGACATATAATCTGAATGAAGATAGGGTAAAGCTTGAAATAATAACCGGAGAAGAGACGATATCATTTAAGCAGGCAGTATACTGCTCATTAATTATAAATGAACTTCTTTCAAACTCGCTAAAATACGCTTTTAATGACAGTCATGGTTCAATAATAATCCGGTTCAGTCAATCGGAAGATCTAAATAATTATACGTTGGATTACAGGGATACAGGACCAGGAATACCCCGGTATAATATTAATGGAACAAATGACGGTCTTGGTATGAAACTCATTAATGGTATAGTAAAACAGTTGAATGGAGAAATGAGATTTGAAAATGAATCTGGGGTTCATTACATAATCAATTTCCCCTTTGTATAATAAAAAGAGATATTATATATGAATTCTGAAAAAAAGAAGATTCTTGTGGTTGAGGATGAATTTATTACCTCTGCAGATCTTATAGAAAATCTGGAGTGCCTGGGATATGATGTTCCTGCCTCAACTGATACAGGAGAAGAAGTATTTGATCTGGCCAGGAAACATATGCCTGATCTGATATTAATGGATATTAACCTCAAAGGAAAAATGACAGGAATATCTGCTGCAGAAGAGATTAAAAAACAACTGGATATACCTATAATTTTTCTAACTGGACAGTCGGATGAGGCAACTATCTCAAAGGCTATTGAGAGTGAACCTTTTGGATATATAACCCAAGTTTGCCACTTTGACTTCAGATAGTCAATGAGCTCACCCACTATCGTGATCACTTTTTTTTAGATTTTCATCGGAAGATGCTATTTGACAGTTGGGGATTTTTCGATCAAAACTTCA
>Ga0074198_1001578_pt1 | contig 14456 bp, 13 predicted proteins | sample EPASupsiteSAE323_FD_64527 | JGI IMG/M metagenome (GOLD analysis project Ga0074198, IMG submission 64527) | Bioremediated contaminated groundwater from EPA Superfund site, New Mexico - Sample SAE3-23 | ecosystem: Environmental > Aquatic > Deep subsurface > Groundwater > Contaminated ...
GCTCTGGAAAACGGAATTTTCCACCAACATCCCGATGTAAAAATTGTTCGCCAGCTTGCCATGCTTCGAAGAAATGTTCTTGGATTCCGAAGAATTGTAGATCCACAAAGATACCTTCTTGGTAACCTTTCACACACACGTAAGCCGTTTTTAGACGAAGATGTAAGCCTTTATTTTGATGATATTAACGATTACCTGAGCAAACTCTGGGCAATTGTCGACACATACAAAGATAGTATCGATGGACTTCATGTTACGGTAGAATCTTTGATTAACCAAAGAACCAATAAGGTGATTGGAACACTTACTGTTATTTCTGTATCCCTTATGCCTCTTACACTCCTTTCTGGAATATATGGTATGAATATAGACAGACTTCCATTCGCTCATGATCCATTCTGGGTTTGGATGATATTTCTTGGTCTCACTGGTGTAATTTTCTTATCTATTTATCTCATGAACAGAAGGAAAAGACTCTAATGTTTGTTCTTGTTGAATCCCTGTGATAAAAAGAATCTTCACTTCACAGCTCAATTCCATTACTGGAGCTGCCCTTGTCCTCGGGGCAGCCTCTTTTGTCAGTAGAATTATTGGAATTATTCGTGACCGAACATTTGCACACATGTTTGGTGTTGGAGATACTCTCGACATCTATTATGCAGCATTCCGTATACCAGATTTGGTGTATAATCTTTTAGTTGCTGGAGCATTGACCGCAGGATTCATTCCTGTGTTTATGGATCTCTATGTAACAGACAAAAAACGAGCGAATGAACTCGCAAATCTTGTCATGAGTACTCTTGGAGTACTTCTTGTTATTGTTTGTATTCTCTTTATTATTTTCACACCAAGTCTAATACCCTACATTGTCCCAGGATTTACAGCAGAGAATATTCCAATGACCATCCTCCTTACAAGGATTATGTTTATTAGTCCAATTATTCTCGGTATTAGTGGGGTGTTAAGTGGAGTACTCCAATCTCTCAAATGTTTTATTATCTATTCCCTTACTCCGATTTTCTATAACCTCGGTATTATCCTTGGAGCCCTTCTCTTTTATCCAATTTTTGGAATGAAAGGACTTGCTTATGGTGTAATCCTTGGAACCATACTTCATTTAGCAATACAAATTCCAACACTTCTTGCTCATGGATTTACATTCCAATTCCTTTGGAATATTAAAGACAAAGCACTCAGAAAAATTGTAAAACTCATGGTACCACGAACACTCTCACTTGCAACAACACAGCTCAACTTTCTTGTTATTACCATTATTGCCTCTACACTCACATCCGGAAGTATTACAGTATTTAACTTTGCAAATAACCTTCAATATTTCCCTATTGGTCTTATTGGTATTTCATTTGCGCTTGCTGCATTTCCTGCATTCTCAGAATTTGTCGCTCGTGGAGAAATAGAAAAAATGGCAGAACACCTTCTCTCTTCTATGCGACAAATTCTGTTTTTTATTCTTCCACTCACGATTATTTTTCTTTTTCTCCGTATGCAAATTGTTCGTGTTGTTCTCGGAAGTGGAAAATTCGATTGGGATGCAACAACCACGACAGCGGATACCCTAGCCTTTTTTTGTCTTTCACTTTTTGCTCAATGTCTCATCCCGATTATTACCAGGGCATATTACGCTTTCCACGATACCTGGACACCATTTCACATTTCTTTCATTACAGCACTTTTAAATATTATTGGAAGCCTCCTCCTCAAAGACTCTTATGGTATTGCTGGACTCGCACTTGCTTTTTCCTTTTCCATGGTTGTACAACTTGTACTCCTCTGGATTTTTCTCCGGAAAAAACTTCCAAAACATATGAGAGAACAAACGCTTATTGAATCTCTCAATAAAATAATACCAGCAACTATAGCTATGGCATCTGTGGTACAGCTTCTCAAATATCCACTTGCAGATATGGTAAACATGGAAACATTTTGGGGAGTATTTACTCAAGGATTCTTAGCAGGAAGTGCTGGACTTCTTGTCTATTTTATTCTTTGTCATGTACTTCAACTTGAAGAAATGAAACAACTTCGAAGAAGTCTCAAGAGACGATGGCTCAACTTCCGTAAAGTTCAAGGAGAAATTGGTGAAGCAGATAGTATTTAAGGCTCATTTGAGCCTTTTTTTAACTTGCCAGAAGCTCAAAACTATGCTATGATATGCCTACTTTCAAAGAACTTGAAATAATATACCTTTATGTCAGACCTGAAGATTAGAAATTTTTGTATCATCGCACATATTGACCATGGAAAATCCACTCTTGCAGATAGATTTCTTGAGATTACCAATACTGTAGACAAAAGAAAAATGCATGCTCAACTTCTCGATACTATGGATATTGAACAAGAGCGTGGTATTACGATTAAACTCCAACCAGTACGCATGCAATATGATGGATATACCATGAACCTCATAGATACTCCAGGTCATGTGGATTTTACCTATGAAGTATCTCGTTCCCTCGCTGCGGTTGAAGGAGCAATCCTTCTTGTGGATGCTACCCAAGGTGTACAAGCTCAAACAATAGGCAACCTATACCTTGCTGTTGAACAGGATCTTACAATAATTCCAGTGCTCAATAAAATTGATCTTCCAAATGCTGACATAGAAAAAGCTTCTGCAGAAATTATCCATCTTATAGGTTGTAAACGAGAAGACATTCTTACCTGTTCAGCAAAAACCGGTGAAGGTGTAAAAAATATTCTTGATGAGGTTATTAAACAAGTTCCTCCACCAATTGTAGAAAAAGCAGACAAACCTCCACGCGCTCTTATTTTCGATTCTTTTTATGATGATTACAAAGGAGTGATTGCCTCCATTCGTATGATAGACGGGGCTCTTAAAAAAGGAGATAAGGTAACATTTATGAAAACAAAAGCTCAAGGAGAAATTCTTGAGCTCGGTCACTATAATCCCTCAATGGCAAGTGATCCACTTTTTGAGAATGGACAAGTTGGATATATGGTAACAGGATTAAAAGAACTCGGCGAAGTTCGTGTTGGAGATACAGTTACTTCAACGACGAATCCTGCGGAAGAAGCACTTCCAGGATACAAAGAAGTAAAACCAATGGTATTTGCTGGAATATTTCCAGAAGAAGGAGATGACTATAATTCTCTCCGTGAAGCCATGGATAAACTTAAATTGAACGATTCTTCCCTTTCCTATGAACCAGAACATTCACAAGCTCTTGGCTTTGGTTTCCGTTGTGGATTTCTTGGACTCCTCCATTTGGAGATTTTCCAAGAAAGACTTCTCCGTGAATTTGGTTTGCATATTATTGCCACAGTTCCAAGTGTTGCTTATCATATTGCAATGACGAATGGAGAAAATATTATTGCCAAAAGTGCCCAAGACCTTCCAGAAGTTCAAAGAATTACATCCGTAGAAGAACCTTGGATGAATGTGGATATCATTACCCCGGAAGCATACATTGGAAATGTCATGTCTCTTGTGACAGACAGAAAAGGTATTTACCAGAATACAGAATACTTGAGTACTGGTTCAGGCCAACGTGCCATGCTTCATTATCATATCCCACTTGCTTCCCTTATTACAGACTTTTACGATAAGCTCAAAACCGTCACCAGTGGGTATGCCTCTCTGAATTATGAATTCCGAGACTACAAACCTACGAGTGTTGTACGTTTAGATATTCTTGTTGCAGAAGAACAAGTAGAAGCACTTTCTACTATTGTTTGGACAGAAGATGCACAAAAAGTTGGAAAACAAATTGTAAACTCTCTCAAAGACACTCTTCCAAGACAACAGTTTGTAATTAAAATACAAGCAGCCATTGGTGGAAAAATTATAGCGGGAGAAAGACTCTCAGCTCTAAGAAAAGATGTGACTGCAAAACTCTATGGTGGGGATGTAACCCGTAAAAGAAAACTCCTCGAAAAACAAAAGAAAGGAAAGAAAAAAATGCTTGCCATGGGAAAAGGGAAAGTAGAGATTCCATCAGAAGCATATTTAGCAGTATTAAAAAGATAGAAAATAGCTAATTTTACACAAATACACACAAAAGGCTCTTGACAAGAGTCTTTTTTTGTGATATATTATTTTGATTCCTGGCCGTAAGGTTACAGGTGGTTCCGATGTATGTCGGAATAACGGTGTTTGCAACTGCACCATCTCAGTTGCAAGTTTCTAGGGGGACTATTCAATGCTGAGAGAAATTTATCATATCGCAACTGGACCGGACACGAAGGAACTTGCCCGTGCCCGTCGCACCAAGCGCACCGCCATCGCGTGCACCTTCACCGCGGAACACATCGACCACAGACAGCGCGTGACCGTCACAGGTACGGTCACGAACTGCAAGAAGCTGGACCGGATGGCTACCTGGGACCTCACCATCCTGACGAGCAATGGCGAGTCGGTCGAAGTGCAGGACTACTGCACCAACAACCGTGGCAGGGGTACCTTCAATGGTCGACTGATCATGTAGCCTAACCGCACATCTTCCCCGCCCACGAGGGCCACACACCAACCACCAGGTGTTGTGGCCCTTTTTTGTTTTTCCACTTCTTGTCATACCTTTCCTATGATGATAGAATACATGTACTACTCATATATATAATCCTATGATGGGAAATAAAAAGGTACAAATACTTTGGAAAATAATATCTGTTATTGCTGTGTTAGCAATGGTATTTTTTACCATACTCCCTGCTTTTTACTAATTTGCTATGCAAAAACGTTGGGAGATCCTCCCGAAGCCACCGAAAGAAATGTATGAAAAGTTTCCAGAACTTCCTGAAACAGTTGTAGATTTGTTATATCACAGAAATATTACAACGCAAGAAGCTATTGATGAATTTCTTCATCCTGAGTACAGCAAAGATGTTCATGATCCTTTTTTATTTAAAGAAATGAAGCATGCGGTAAAACGTATTTTTAAGGCAATAGAAAAAGGAGAGAAAATTGTTGTTCATGGTGATTATGATGCAGATGGAGTTTCTGGTGCGACTATTCTCGTCACCACACTTCGCGAACTTGGAGCAAAATCTTTGGATGTATTTCTCCCCCATCGTGAACTGGATGGATATGGTCTTAACAGCAACACTGTAGAACTTCTCTCAGAATCTCATACAAAACTTATAATCACCTGTGACTGTGGAATTAGTAATAAAGAAGAAGTGGATCTTGCGAATAAAAAAGGGATTGATGTTATTATTACCGATCATCATACCATTCCAGAAAAACTTCCAAAAGCAGAAGCTATCCTCCATCCAAAAATACAAGGAGAAACCTATCCAGACAAAAATCTTGCTGGTGGAGCAGTTGCCTTCAAGCTCGCACAAGGACTTCTTCGTAAGCATAAAGAAGATGGAAAAGTGCTTGAGAGCGGAATGTCTCATGAAGCTATAGAAAAATGGCTTTTGGATATGGTTGCTATTGCAAGTATTGCAGATATGGTTCCTCTTCTTGGAGAATCCAGGACTCTCACGAAGTATGGTCTGATTGTTCTTAATAAAACAAAAAGAATAGGCCTCCAGAAGCTCCTTCTTGAAGCCAGATTGATGAACGATGATGGTTCACTCAAGAATATTATTGATGCAGATACTATTGGATATAAAATAGCACCACGTATTAACGCAGCTGGACGTCTCCAACATGCGAATGTTGCGTATGGACTCATGATGACCACAAATCCCATTGAGGCTGTGGATTTGGCATTTACTCTGGATAAAAACAATACAGAAAGACAAAAAATTACAGAAAAGTGTCTCAAAGAAGCAATAATACAAATAGAAAAGAATAAAACCGAACAACCAATTCTCCTTGCCTTTGGAACAGAATGGCCAAGTGGCATTGTCGGACTCATGGCAGGAAAACTTAAAGACAAATACGGAAAACCAGCTCTTGTTATGACAAGTCGTGGAGATGAGATTGTTGGTTCAGGAAGAAGTATCTCTGGATTCAATGCTATAGAAAGTCTCCAAGAACTTTCCGAGGTATTTGCCAAATTTGGTGGCCACCCAATGGCCTTTGGATTTACTCTTGCACCTGGAGAAACAGTACAAACACTCCGAGAAAAACTCACAAAAAAATATTTAGAAAAAACCGTAGGAATGGATCTCACCCCTATTCTCCAAATTGATGCAGAAATAGATTTAGGAGATGTAAATTGGGAACTTTACGATATTCTAGAAAAGTTTTCTCCATTTGGAAAAGATAATGAAAAACCAAAATATGCTTCCATGAATGTCACTCTCCAAAATGTTGCATCACTCGGAAAAGACAAAAAACATTTAAAAATAATGCTCCAAAGCCAAGGTGGGAAAATTAAACAAGCTATTGGTTGGCATATGTGCAACGATAACACTCCTGGAGAAAATTGGTGTAAGCTTCTCAAAAAAGGAAATACAGTAGATGTTGCATTTGAGATTGATGTAAATGAATGGAATGGAAACCGTGAACTGAGACTCCAAATTATTGATATAAAAAAACATGAATAAAATACTATGAAACTTACCCTCTATACAGATGGCGGATCACGAGGAAATCCTGGTGAAGCAGCTTCAGGAATTGTTATCCAAGATGAAACAGGAAAAACAATTACAGAATTTGGGAAATATCTTGGAAGACAAACCAATAACTATGCAGAATACATGGCAATTATATTTGGATTTGAAAAAGCAAAAGAACTTGGAGCTGATGAACTCCTCTGCTTTGTAGATAGTAAACTCGTTGCAGAGCAACTGAACAGAAACTGGAAAGTAAAAGAACCAACCATACAAAAACTCTTCCTGAAAGCTTGGAAAGAAATGCAACAATTTAAAAAAGTAGAAATCCGCCACATCCTCAGAGGAGGAAACATCCAGGCAGACGCACAAGTAAATAAAATCCTTGATGAACACCAAAATGGGAATCCTGATGATGATATGGTTATATAAAGAAAATTATATGAGTGAAATACAATTTGTGAAAGCTGGGTACATTTACACTTGTACAAAATGTAAAAAACAATACGGGAAAGTAAATATACTTGATGGTACTGGCAAAATTGGTGAAGAAGACTATACCATGGATGAATATAAACAAAAAACCGATGAAATGGAAAAGATGCTTGAAAAAAGTGGTGTAAAACTCCTAACATTATCGCTCGACGATGTAATTTGTAATGAATGTTTGGGATTATAAAAGAAGCAATGATTGCTTCTTTTATTTTAATCTATACTTAACGCCTTATACTTTTGATAAAGCATAAGTGCTTTATCCACGGATAGAGGTTCGTAATATTCAATACTATCACCATATGCAAGTGGCACATCCAATAAATCGTGAATAAGAATTGGACCCCACGACCATTTTGAAATTATTCTACCGTCTTTCCTTACAATCCCAGCATGGGTAAATTCATTCGGATTTGTTTTTCTATCTCTATATAAAACAATTATTCCTTCGCCTTTTTGATGTGTTTCTTTCATCTCACCGATTACAATCAAATTTTCAATAAATGCACTGAAAATAAAGCCACGAGTTTCCTTTATTATTTCTTCATTTTCATAAAGATTAAGAACATACAAAAAACAATTGTAATTTTTCCTTTCCTCTGGTGGCGACTTGACCAATACTACTTCTTTGGGCAATTGAGGTAGAGTATTCTTTTCAAATAACGTTGGAATATACCAATTCTTTTCATTCTCTGAAGATACTATACGGTTTAATTGTTGTCGTAATTTCTGATTCATATAAATTATTAGGAATCAACTTCCTTAAAAAATATTATTTATTCACCATGTGATGAGTATAGCCAAGTTCAACAAGCTGTTCATATGCTTGCCATACACCATCTGGAATCTCTTGAAAAATCTGAAATCCTTTTTCTGGATAAATTTTAATTCTTTGTAAATCACCAACCATGACATGTATTACCTTTTCAAGTGAAATTTCATCATTAGGATATTTTTCAAAAGAAATTATGGGTGAAGCAACCACAAATCTTTTCTCAGGCCAGAGCTTTTTAAATGTCGCATAACTTCTTCTTTCCATGTACGGTTTTTGTACAACAATGAAGCTTTGAGAATTAATGTTTTTTTCTTTTAGTAATTGTTGTGTAAATAATATATTTTCTCCAGTATTTGTTGATTTATTTTCAATGAATATTGCTTCGGTCGGAACACCCATATTCATAGCAATAGATGCAAATTTGTCAGCTTCGGGCTCTTCCCAAATTCCTTTTGTTAAATTCCCAAGACCGCCAGAAAATACAATAATAGGTGCCAATCCTTGTAAATATAATTCTGCGCCTCTTTCAGCGACTCTCAAATCGTGACTCCCTAAAACTAAAATACAATCAGATTTTTCAAGAGATTGGTTGATGTGGTGGTAATTCCACAATCTTTTGGCTAATTCAAATGTTTTTTTGTCTACCATAGCCGGGGAAGTGAAATTTATCAAAAAGTTTGATATTCTTTTCTGGAAACACAGCATATATCTCTTTCCACAGACCACGTATTTCTGGATGTGCTAAAGTATAGTTATCAAATTCATTTTTTAAATCGTTCCAACTTCGACCACCATTATTTGCAACTTCAACAAGTAATATCGTATTTATGTCAGAACTAATAATTTTTTTTGTTAAGGCTTTAGATAAGAGTAAAATAGCTATGTTTGAGACACTCCTTATATCGTTATATTTACCATACTTTGAAATGAATTTTCTCCTTTTTTCAATTGTTTCTTGGTCACCAATAGTAATTTGGTAATTAACGTTATCATATCGGATATCAGTTGGTTCAGTAATTTGTGAACTGAGTAATGAATCAATTAATTCAATACCTTTATTGTGTAGATAATCTCTTAAAGTATCCAACTCAACATCTTTTTGTGTTTCTATCTTATATAAATTCATACACTCATAAAGTAATACATACATAACCTTACCAACAAATATCAAGCAAATCAAGTCCTCTTGTACACTTTACACTATAATACAAAAGAACCCCGAAAGGGGTTCTTTTGTATTATTCTTTCGCTATAAATACGAAATTGTCAAGGAGTTTGTTTCCGGTTTCACCTCTGGTTTCTATGATGAGGTTATAGATGTTATCATATTCAATTTCTGTGAGGGTGATTGGATCGGATGTTTCAGATTTTAGAGTGTAATTCTCTACTTTCTTGGCATTTTTACCAGATATTTGGAGTTCTATTTTGGTAAATTCTTTATCATCAAGTTTAGAAATAACTGAATTTCTCTTGGATATCTTATATATCTTTATATATTCTGTATTATTTTTCTTTGGAAGTTCACCGAGTATTTCTACTCCTTCTTCTAAATTCCGTACACTCCAGGTTGCTGGGTATTTGAGAGAAAATCCAGCGAATCCAGTTTCATAGAAAGTAGACATTTGCAACTTCATATCTTCTACACTCTTTGCTCTTGCTTTCTCTTCTGCCAATTTTCTAAATTCTGCAGGACTAATTTCGTCTACATAAGTAACATCTGGATTCTGTATTCCCATTTTCTCGCTAATTGGAGAACACCCTGCCCCAAGTCCCATCATAAGGGCAGAACAGGTTGCAAAGAGAGTGACAATACCGAGATACTTTGGATTTGTTTTATGTTTGTTATTTCTTCCATTTCTTTTTTCTGCAAGTGAAATTCTCTTTCTTGTGGACATGATTGTATCTGGATTAAGAGAAATACTATCTATTCCAGTTCTTACTAAAAATTCTGCAAACTCTGGATAATCACTTGGTGCTTGTCCACAGATTCCTATTTTCTTTTTATATTTCTTTGCAGCTTTGATAACATCTTCAATAAGTTTTCTTACTGCGGAATTATTTGCATCTGCAATATCGCTTATGGTGCTAGTATCTCTATCTAACCCCATAACTAACTGAGTAAGATCATTTGAACCAATACTAAAACCATCGAAAATCTTAGCAAATTCTTCTGCAAGGATAACATTACTTGGAATTTCGCACATGACATAGACTTCCAGACCATTTTTACCACGTTCCAATCCAAATTCTTTCATAGTAGCAAGAACTTTTTCTCCTTCTTCTGGAGTACGACAAAATGGTACCATAGCTACAACATTGGTCAATCCCCAATCGTCACGAACTTTTCTTAATGCTTCGCATTCTAAACGGAATCCTTCTTTGTATTCTTTAGAATAATAACGACTTGCACCACGCCATCCGAGCATTGGATTTTCTTCTTTTGGCTCAAATTGTGTTCCTCCAATAAGTGTAGCGTATTCATTGGTTTTGAAATCACTCAAACGAACAACCACTGGCTTTGGGTAAAAGGCAGTAGCAATACGAGCCACTCCCTCAGCAAGTTTATCTATACAAAAATCTGTTTTCTTGGTATATCCACGAGTGAGTTCTTCTATTTGTTTCTTTGCTTTTTTATCTTTGAGTTTATCGTAATGTACAAGAGCGAGTGGGTGTATACGAATGAAGTTGGAAAAAATAAATTCCAAGCGTGCAAGACCCACACCATCGTTTGGTAAAAATGAAAGTGAGAACGCATTATCTGGATCTCCAACATTCATCATAATCTTTGTTTTTGTTTTCTCAATATTCTTTACCTCTGTTTTCTTTACTTCAAAAGGAAGAAGTCCTTCATAGATATTTCCTTCATCCCCTTCTGCACAACAGACAGTAATTTTTTGCTCGTTCTTGAGTTCTTTTCTCGCATTCTTTGCCCCCACAATACAAGGAACTCCAAGTTCACGACTTACAATGGCTGCATGACTGGTTTTTCCACCCTGTTCTGTAATAATAGCCGAGGCTTTTCTCATGATTGGTTCCCAATCTGGATCAGTAATCTTGGTAACGAGAATTTCTCCATCTTTAAAATTCTTCATTTCAGTCGGTTCTTCTATAATATGTACTTTTCCAGCACCAATTCTTTGACCTACTGCAGTACCCATGAGAAGTTTCTTACCTTTCTTGAGAAGAATATATGTTTCTATGACCACTTTATCTTGATGAGCTTTCACTGTTTCTGGTCGAGCTTGTACAATATACAATTCACCAGTGTTTCCGTCCTTTGCCCATTCAATATCTTGTGGACGTTTGTAATGAGCTTCTATCACATTTGCCCACTTTGCAAGCTGTACAATTTCTTTATTGTTTATAGCAAAACGATTTTGGTCTTCTGTAGACACACTTTCATTCTTTGTTCCACCGTCTTTTCCATAGATCAGTTTTTCTTCTTTTGTACCAAGAATACGACTAATAACCGCTTCTTTTCCTTGTTTTACTCCTTCTTTGAATACATAAAATTGATCCGGAGTAACCCGTCCTTTAACAACATATTCTCCAAGACCATAGGAAGCATTAATAAGAGTAACACCTTCAAAACCAGATTCTGTATCAAGAGTAAACATGACTCCACTTGCTCCAACATCTGAACGTACCATTTGTTGCACTGTTACAGAAAGAGCAACATCCAGATGATCAAAACCTTTAATTTCTCGGTACGAGATTGCTCGGTCAGTGAATAATGACGCAAAACATTCTTTTACTGCTACGAGTAATTGTTTTTCACTATTAACATTTAAAAATGTTTCTTGCTGTCCTGCAAAACTTGCATCAGGAAGATCCTCTGCCGTTGCACTAGAGCGAACCGCAACACTCAATTTCTTTTGCTTTGTTTCTTTGCTGAGTTCTTTGTACGATTGGAGAATTTTCATTTCCAATTCTTTTGGAAGTTTTGCTTTCAGTATTTCTGTACGTATTTGTTTTCCATGAGCTGACAATTCCTTTACATTCTGTATATCTAAATCCTTCAAAATTGTTTTTATCTTTTTTACCAAGTCATTTTTTTCCAAAAAAAATCTATAGGCTGTTGCAGTAATCGCATAGCCATTTGGAACTTTGACGCCTTCTTTTTTGAGAGAATTATACATCTCTCCCAAAGATGCATTCTTTCCTCCCACAAATGGAATATCTTTTATTCCAATTTGTGAAAACCAAAGAATATGTTTTTTTGCTTTTTGTTCTAATGGTGTCATAGTAAATATATTATACCATAAAAAAAAGAATTGCTCAAAAGCAATAATTGAATAGACTCTTCTCTCAATCTATGATACTATATGAAAAAGATAAAGGAGAAATATTTAGAATATGGAAAAATCTACAACACATAAAATACTTTCAGCAATCCTTTCTCTCCCGGTCATTGCAACAGCAATACTCCTCATGTATATTCACCCAAACCTGAGTTTTATTGGCTTCGATGTCATTATTGTCTCCGGTACCATTCTTATCATTCTTTTCTTTGCAAAGCTCTGGAAGCATGAAATTGAGAGAATGGAAGCTATTTTTACCAAAATACAACTTGATCTCAATCTACGAGACAGACTGAGTAGACATGAACGGGAAATGCTCGAAGACTACCATATCCTCAAAAGTACAAAAAATTCTCTTCAAGCTCTCCGGACCTATCCTAATCTCTTAAATAATGACCTTCAGAGAAGAAAACGACATCTTCAGTGGCAGACAGTCCTGAACACACTCAAACTCTTCGGAAAAGGGCTTCTGTGGTCTCTCCGACTCATTATACCAGTGCAATTTGATAATCACCCAACACTCTTTGAGAGCATACATATTTGCATGCAAAAACCAAAATTCCTCCTCCTCCGATTCATCCTCCTTCTCTGGATTATTGCTCTCATTACCATTACCACCACTTATCTGTATTTGAACTTCTTATAAACAAAAACCGCCATTTGGCGGTTTTTTATTGTATTATTTTATTTCTCTCACTTCAAGAAGATTCACATGTCCGGTATGCCCAACTGGCTCACCTGCAACAACCACAATCTTATCCCCTTTTTGTGCAAATTTTTTCTTCTTAATATATGACATCGAACGATCGACTAATTCCTCTATTGTTTTGCACTCTGGAAGAATGAATGAATGTACTCCCCAAGACAAATTTAATTGGTGTCTTACTCTTTCCGAATTCGTCGGAACAAGAATTGGAAACTCCGGACGATAACGACTAATGAGACGACCAGTATCTCCAGAAAGTGAAGCTGCAAGAATTACCTTTGCATCAATATATTCTGCAAGAACACGAGACATTCCACTCATAATATTATCCACCTTCATATCCTCCTTATGGAAATCCCGAAGCATCAGATCGTCATAATGAGATTTTTCTGCTTCTACAATAATCTTTTTCATTATTTCTACAGATTCCAAAGGAAATTCCCCTGAAGCGGTTTCATTGGATAACATCACTGCATCGGTATGGTCAATGACAGCATTGGCAACATCAGACACCTCAGCTCTCGTTGGACGAGGATTTGTTTGCATGGAATCAAGCATTTGTGTTGCAACAATAACTGGTTTTGCATACTCAAGACTTAAATCAATAAGTTGCTTTTGCACAAACGGAACTTCCTCTGCTGGAATTTCTACTCCCAAGTCTCCACGAGCAACCATAACTGCGTCTGTTGTCTCAAGAATCTCACGAATATTTTCTACAGCATCATTTCTTTCTATTTTTGCAACAATACGAATTGGATCATCACGTTTAATATGCAATTCCTTTTCATATTTTTTAATAGCATAACGGAGGTCATGAATATCGTCAGCACAGGTCACAAAAGACAGAGCCATAAAATCCACTCCTTGTTCTACTCCAAAACGAGCATCCGCCTTGTCCTTTTCTGTGAGAGCTCTAATTCCTTCCAATGTTGAATCTGGAAGGTTTATTCCTTTGTGTGAGGTAAGGGTTCCACCAACAATGACCCGTGTATGAATTGCTGTTTTTTCTACTTTCTCTACCAAAACTTCAATCCTTCCATCGTTTAAAAAAATTCTTTCTCCTTTTTTTATATACTTATGCAAATCCTTATAATCTACAGGAATAATTCCTTTCTCATACGTATCAAGAGAAGTATCAAAGACCCATTTTATTTTTTCTTTCAAACCAATACCCTCTTTTGGAAGTATACCAACACGAATTTTTGGACCCTGCAGATCCTGCAAAATTGCAATTGGAGTTTCTAATTTTTTTGAAACTTTCCGGATATTTTCAATAAGCATCTTATGATTTTCATAAGTACCATGAGAAAAATTTAATCGTGCAACATTCATTCCAGCCTGAACCATTTTTTCTATCATTGACACAGACTCCGAAGATGGGCCAAGTGTACAAACAATTTTTGTTCGTTTAATCATACATTATTGAGTTTTTATCAAATCTAATAAATTAACAACTCCATTCCCCGTTGCCCCTGCTTTCGTTCCCATCTCAAAGAGTGGTTTATATTGTGCCATTAAATCTTGAATAATACTTGGCAAAAAAATGATACCAAGAATTATTGGAACAAGTATTAACAAAAGACGAATATACGAAGCAATCGTCATCATGGTAATCCTATTCTGTATCTTTTTATTTTGCGCCATTACTTTCTCAGACAATGCAATAGAATATTCTAAACGCTCGGCTAAAAGACGAGTT
>Ga0074198_1001583_pt1 | contig 14421 bp, 18 predicted proteins | sample EPASupsiteSAE323_FD_64527 | JGI IMG/M metagenome (GOLD analysis project Ga0074198, IMG submission 64527) | Bioremediated contaminated groundwater from EPA Superfund site, New Mexico - Sample SAE3-23 | ecosystem: Environmental > Aquatic > Deep subsurface > Groundwater > Contaminated ...
TATTGCCAAAATCAAACAGGTTGGCCGCTTGTACAACTATACTTACCTCTTCTTTACCGTCATCCGTGATAAAAGTCAGTTTGTTATTGCCCGTAACCTGCCGCCCAAAAGTGATAAACAATTCTTCGAAGTCCTTCATCCATGTGCGAGTGCCGCAAAAGATAATTGGCGAAGTCCAGTAGAAATCGAGTGCCGCCCCATCTTCATTAGCCGCTTCGTCATTTGCCAAACTGGCATTTTCCTTGTAAACCAGTCCAGTCGTGTCATGCCCTAAATATAGGGAACCGCCATAATCAAGGAAACAATTAGCGTCAGAGGGTATGCCATCATACGGATACCAACAATATAGGCTATTGGTAAAATCGCTTTGCCTTATGTCCAATATCCAGCACCTATCCCCAACCTTTAGCCAGTATTTATCATCGTAGACATAAGCCTTTGCGCCCTCTAACTCAGAATTGGTATAACTCAATAATCCGGTCAGCGTAAAGTCAACTGATGTATTTATGTCCCTGCTGATTATCGTCACATTCAACTGGTCACGCACCGCAGAGGTTGACAAATAGCCAACGCCCGCCGGACTACCCTCATTACTTCTTGCCAAAAAAATAAGCCCGTTATTTACGGACTTGATAGTGTCTTTTGCCATGCAACCATATTCATCATTTAGCGGGTATATAGGCCAGATAACATTACCGTCCGTATCTGTGTCGATATTGGTATACGTCAGACTTCGCTCCTTGAGATTAATCAAGTAGTCTATCATTTTACCAAATCCCGTAATGTCCTCTGAATCACTGGTTATAATCTCGAATCCATCAGTAGGCCAATAAGTAGCATCTTCTAGCCCGCTATGATAGCGAACATTCAGCCTGCAAGCAAATACGCGGTTATCGTTTTTGCCACCATAGACTATAAACTGATTGCATCCAGTAATTACTGTCGGGTCTGTCAGCCCTGCCTTTGTCCCGGTTATTACTACATTATCTGTACCTGCTCCTTGTGCAGAATCAAAAGTAACAATTCCATAGTCCGTGCCGCCTGTTGGGAAGGTATAATCGTCAGGGTCAACTAAAACCCCATCGGTATATACTTCCACTGAATCAGCATCATAACTAAGATGATATGCCGTATCGCCCGCTGTTCCGTTAAATGAATCCTTCCATGAGGTTGACAGGAAATTTAAACGGTCGCCAATAGTTCCTGCCCCCGCTGGCGTTCTGCTATTGCTAACTGTCGGGATATAACCAACTACATCAGCAACAGGATTGGTCCCGTCATAGTAGCAAAAATCAGTGCCGTTGTAGATGTACGCCTTATTGTTTATACTGAAAAAATAAGTATCGGCATTGGTTAAGGTTGTTTTTGAACCAGTACACAGGTCAGTCTTAGCACCTGTCGTAGTGTTAAAGCTATATATCTTGCCATTCCATGCGGTTAGGAATACACTTGTGCCATCAGTCTTGATATATTCATACATCCCCCGAATCGGCGCAACTCCCCATGATGTAGCGTTTACCCTGTTGAATCCGAACCGGTTAGACGGAACGCCCTCGCGGTAACACATATTTAACATATCAGGTGACTGGTCGCTTCTAATCTGGTCAGCCTGTAACCTCATGTTTTGACCGCCATTATTGCCATTGTCAAATCCAAAGGTTTTAATTTTGGGGGCAGAAGGTGTTTTCATGTATGCCGGTTGATAATTACCCATTCAATCACCACCCGCTCAATGGTACTTGCGATTGCACATATACCCCGTCAGAACTTGTCAAATTGGCTTTCTTGGCTTCATACAAATTGTTGAGCAGTACGCTAGTAGCAGGGTCATTCTTTGCGCTCACAAGCGAAGCAACGCCTAATGCCATGACATACGCCCCATCATCGTTCACATCTACCGTCTGAGCATCATCCGTAGCATCAACGCCGGTAATCGTAATATAAGTCGGTTTGCGCCAGTAGTTTAAGATATACTCACCTTCGACATAGCGGTTAATGCTTATCTTTTTATTGGTCAAGTCAAGGATATAAGTCTTGTCCTCTACCTCTTGCCGCGAATCCTTGCGAACTATCAAGGTATTCATTTTCAGGAAATTAGTAGGCAGATCGTAAATGAATCTCGGCCTATGCTGTTGGACTAACGCATTGCTCGAGAAAGTGTACGGGTAAAGGATATAATTCTGATATGCGTAAAGATAACTGCCGGAGAAGTTCATTCGCACTGTATTTGTCGCACTACTCGGCGTTAGTAATCCCTTGTACTCAGTCATTTCCACTACCGTACTCGCTATTGTGATAGTTGCTAAGTTAGTCCATACGCCGCTTATAGATTCATCAATCGTCACCGTTGCAGGGCCAACCGCTTCAAAAAAATAAGCCTTGGCTCCCACCAGGCTAATCGCATAATCCACATCAGGCAAATGCTGTTTTATCGAGCTTGTGTCATAGGCCAGCGTATTGCACACCGGCTTTTGCACATAGCTTTTCTTTGCCGCTATCTTGCCCGTTGTACTCGCTAAGTCCATTAATTCGGCATTGATAAAGTCTTGAATCTTTAGCCTTATATCTGCCGTTTTGGTTGGGTTTAACTCTGTGCCGCGAGCTGAAAATTTGTTGAGAACTTTTAAAACTAGGTCGGAAAAATTACCATAGAGCAAGGGTATTCACCCCCTTTATAAATCAAAATAGATTACTGCGTAGGTCGTATCGCTCGAACCTGCGATAACTGATAGATTAGTTGATACTGTCATTTTCTCGGGGAACGTAGCCGCCGCCACCAATGGAAATCCATTAGTCGAAGTTGCCGTAGTTGTCGGATGAAAATATAATGTCTGGTCGCCTGTATTGGCTAGTCGAAATGGTCTGCCGCTTATTGCTATATCTACCGCGCCTGTACTTGTCACCGTTCCAACAGTTACCGCAGTAGCCTTGAAGGTATCGCTTATTCTCAATTACGTCACTTCCCTTCTGTCCTTTTCGGACATTTCCGTACATGGGCAAGGTAATCACCTTTGTTGCCCTCTATAAATTCAGCGCAATATTTACAATTACGCCCTTCTTTTAACTGTGTAGCCTCTATTTGCCCCGTAGTTGGATTATCTGGTTCTGGCTGAACTTCCACATTGTCCAACGCCTTAACGCTCACTAACGGGTCTATGTTTGCCCCATCGAATACCTCTCTTATCCGCTTGACTTCTCCATAAATCAAATAGAGCAGTTTGTTAGTGTCGGTCATGTTTTCATACTTGCCGGTGGTCAATCCCAAGTTCATCTAAAACCACACCCCTAACATATACTCGCAATCTTGCAACGCTCCATCATAGGTATTGAGTGCCGCATTTGCTTGGTCAGCTTGCATTTTAGACTCTGCCTTTTTCTTCTCATACTCAGCTTTTTTAGCCAGCAACTTAACTCGCATGAAATTCTGCTTTTCATCCTCGAAGCCATATAAAAATGGAGTTTTAAGCAGGTCGGATTCATTGGGAATATAGATTTTAATTCCCGCACCCTCTGCATAGCCAAGGAAGTATTCGCATGACGGACGCTGATTACAATTATGAGAAGCAAGTCCTTCTGCTATAAAAGTTCCCGTAGATGTTTTTAAAGCAATTACCTCTCTGTCGCCTAAAAACTCTTTTTTCACAACACCCACTTTATCTGTGGTTCGCATCATTCCTAATTTGCTCACATCCATTTTGCTCAATAATCTAGGGGGTCGTATGCTTCCGAGAACCTTTGTTACTTGTTTCCTACTAGAAATTCCGTATTTAATGCAATCCTCGGCAACTCTTTTGCCAAAAAGCAATCCTCTTTCTTGCATTGCTTCTTCAAATTTTCTAGACATTTCATTTTCCTTTTGTGAAAATGTCATTACTAATGTATGGCTATCCCCCACTCTACGGGGGCACTGCGATAAACTTCCCTCACCGTCTAATGCCGCCGCTAAATATCCAGCATCATATGACAAGTCAGTTTCCCAATAACTTAACGGTTTGCATATGTGCGAACACCTATTATCAACATAATCACCCTTGGCAACTAATTTCTCAGTTTCTAACCAATGGTTTTGTGGGCCACCTACCAACCACTTGTGTTCCTTGGAACATATTATTTCAGTGTCATCGGATAAGGTTAATTTATAGCAAGGCCGTATTATTCGATTGGCACTTTCAACATTGGCAATTCTATATTTCCTATCCATGCTTAAAGATGTCGGTTCTTCGTCAAATCCTACTATTTCTTGTCCAATTATTAATTCTCCGGCATTAACATATTCCAAATTAGCGTTTAACACTTTTGTTGTCGGCGCAACGCAATACTCGCTATTAGTGGCCATGTCAACCCCGAATACGCTTATATCTGTATAACCTTCGTAAATTGCAAGTGCTATCATCCAAGAAATCGTATTATTGAAATAAGCGCGAGGAAATCTATTCAGTATTTCGCCTAATGGATATTTAACTGACATTGGCACTTCCTCAAATCTATCAACCATGTACACCGGAATAGTAGATTTTTGCAACCAATCCATATAATCCATTCCATAGGCATGTTTGGTATCGTTGGATAATGCCTCGATGTCTTTCATAAGGTGTACTTCAAACCATCTGGTGAAGTTTGTTATGTTCGGATAATCAACCAATGAGTAAACTCCATTAAGCCCCCATATCTCATAGTCGGGATTATTGTAAGGCGCAAGATGTACGCTACTTGTTGCCGTTCCTACTATTGCCAGTTTCTTCAAATGGGTTTTCCTCCTATAAATAAATTAGGAGGGCCGAAGCCCTCCCCATAGTTAATAAATTTAAGCAAATGTTACTGTGCCATTGTTTACGTTGATAAACCAGCGAGTAGTTGACAATGCCACAAGGTCAAGGGATGCGCCAGTGGCCGTAAAGGTTGCGTTACAGTTCGTACCATCAAAAGTACAAGCGGTTGAACCAGTTGCCACCGTACTTGTTAGCGTAGTGCTTCCAGTAGTGCAGATCAGCATCTTGCGATCACCCGCAGCGGTCGGATTAGCCAATATATAATTCACAGCCGCCGCAGTTGAGCCTATAGTAGATATGCCGCTATTTGGAACCGCCGTTCCTGTGCCTGTACTACCTGTTACTGCCGCTAGCGCTTGGTTAAGTTGTAATGCAGTTTTAGTTACCTGAGTACCGTACTGATAGAGATAGCCACCGCTTGCGACCTTAATCTCTGAGCCTGCTTTGCCTGTGTAAAGTCCGTTGATACCTGATACTCGATTGTAATGAACAACTCCTTGTACTGTCATATTTCATTCCACCTTTCTTTTTGGCAGGGCATAAGCCCCAGACTTGTTTGCAAATTCAGAAAATAGAAAAACCCCACTTGGTTAGTGAGGTTAGTTCTTTGGGTATTAAGTTGTTTTTTTGTTTTACTTTTTACCTGTCCATGCGTACCCTGCCGCTTTTCGGCACTCCATTGAGCAGTATTTTACCTTACCCCGTTTTGCGCGAGATGGAGTTACTTGGAACTCTATTCCACAATGTTCACAATTCATGTTAATTTTAGTTATCTTGGCTTTGTCGACACATTCTTTACTGCAATATTTGCCACGATTATCAGCGATACGAGAAATCATTTCCTGCATTTCTTTTCCGCATTGTTGACATTTAACGGTTTCCATGTGCGATTCTTTAAAACGAGTAGGTTTGTGAATCTCAGTATGACAGGGTTTACATACAGTCATAAGGTTATCTAATTCGTTGTTGGGATTATCGCCTTGCCCGCTAAAATCTTTATGATGCACGCCAATGCCCTCTACTTCTCCACATACCACACATTTATACCCATCACGTTCTAAGGCTTTTTGACGATTACCACCGAAACGAAGTTTGTCGTGAGAATCAATCTCATATTGTCTATACCGTTCTTTGTTATGTTCCTTTTTTATTCGGTCATTTTCCCTTGCGCGTTCGGGATTATTTTGCCGCCACTCCTTTGCTCGTTGTTTATGTTTGTCTGGATTTTCTAAATAAATTTTACGAAAACCACATTTTGAACTACAACACACTTGTTTGCCAGTGGTGGGCATAAAAACTACTTCACAAATTGGGCAAGTACGTTCTTCTAAAGGTTTTTTCTTAAGTTCCCATTTGTTTTGTTCTCTACATTTTTCAGAACAAAATATTTGGTCATTCCTGTGTTTGGGATAAAATGTCTTTTTACAATGGGGGCAGATTTTAGGATCGGCATTCCAAGAATTATCACGCTTTTTTCGCGCTTCCTTCTTGCAATCAACCGAGCAGTATTTTTCTGCCCCCTTGCAATCAAACTCTTTCCCGCAATAAAAACAATTAGCCTTCATTAAATTCACCTCCATGTAATATTATACCACATTTCAGTTATAAATGCAAGACTAATTGTTTATTTAAACTATGATACTAGGCTGGTATACTGAAAACGTATGGCTGGTACGTATACATGCCAGCAGAGTACCACATAATGGAACCTATCTTCCATGTTTGCGTTTCCATGTCTTTCCAACTCTGTAAATCATAGTCATCCGAGCTTTCAAGGCGGTTTATGAATTTTGCAGATTGTTTCGCCTGCTTGGAATCAATGACGCACCAAGGCTGACCAGTGTTGGTTGACTGCTTGCGGAATTTGTCCCATACAGCCAATTTAAGCGAACCGTTGTAAACATTGGGATTATTGTCGCCAGTATCGCTTTTGCCATCAGCACCGATAATCTCTAACGCCTTTTTCCGCAAGGCCAGAGGCACAACCAGCGTATCGGGATTAAGTGTTCCGTAATTCCCGTCATTGTCTTTCATTTCAAACATGGTCTGACAGGCGGTTTCAAGATTTTCCTCAGTTAATTCAAGATGCAGAAGATTATCCTGATAACCACTCGCATTGGGCATTGTATGCACATGACTTGCCAAGGGCAGTCCATCAGATGTTAATGTCCAGTTTAGGCTCACGCTGTTTACGGTATAACTAGTTTGATCGGCATTGCTGAAAATTCCAGCAGCGCAATTCTCGCGAGTACGAGCTGCACCTATAGCAAAGCTTCCGTGGTCATTTTTAAGGTTGATTAATTTAGCATTGGACAGCAAGAATCTATCATAGGCCCGTCCTGCTTGCCAAATTATAGGCGTCCATACCTTCGTGTCACCTTCTTTCTGGACACTATAAGTAAATTCACCACTCCACTCTTTGAAATCAATCGCACCCGCAAGACTAGAAATAGCCTCCGTGGGATTGTCGGATTGGACTTGGTCAAACAGAATAGGAATCATGCTGTTCTTTACCTCGTCAGCATATACATCCTGCCAGTACTCTAAGATACTGTTCTCATAAAGCCCTACAAGTTTTTGAAAATTACCTGAACTCTGTACCATTACAGCCATTTGTTATTCACCTCCATAAAAATACACGACCATTCAGCCGTGTTCTTTGTTGTTTATTCAGTTGCACCTATCTCTTAGGTACTGGTGTTATACAGGAAAGTCTTTGTCGGCACGACCACGATTTTACTGTTGGTCGAATCGACATTCAGCACCCGCAGATGACCACCGGTTGTAGCAGTTGCATCTACAGCGTCACCGTCAGACACTAACTTGGCGGTCTTAACGCCAGCAACAAGAGCTGTGCTCAAAGTTCCTTCCAGGTCAACTTCAATCATTGCGCCAGGGACAACATACTCAACGATAGGAGTGCCGCTGGCAGCAGCGGTTTTTATTACCACCCCGTCAATGACTCCCGCTGCCCCTGAGTTAGTCCACACACCGCTGGCTACATAAACCGCTTGACCAGCAGTTACGCCAGCAGTTGAACAAGCCAATCCATCCTCAATCTTCGCATGGTAATTGCCATACACGTTACCGATTACATTCATTCGTTTTTCACCTCCATAAAATTAGCAGGATTACTTGCCCTGCTTCATGTACTTAGCCTCGCGTTTGCGGGCCTCTTTTTCACTGTAGCCAAATCCCCGCCAAACTCTTAGTTTTTCAGGCGACAATTCAACTTCCTTCCCAAAACTTCCGCTGCCCGATTTCTCGCTTTGCAGGTGAGCCTTGGAATTAACATTTTTAAGTACCTTCTTAGCACCTCCATTTTTAGCGAACTCTATAACCTCATCCTCATGCGCTGTCAGCCATGCGGCTTTTAGCGGTATGCCCTGCTTCATCAATTCGATGGTAGCAGCATCCATAGCGTCAAGCCCCGGCACTAAATCGCCATACTTTTTACTCAACACCTGATGGTCAGTCAATATCTGCTTGGCAGCCTTATCTTTCCTTGCTTCCGCTTGCGCCTTAGTCTCTTTTTCCAAGTTTATTTTTTTCTCAATAGCTCTCTCGTCTTTAAGCTGTTGCAGTTCTATTTTGGTTGCCAATCCGTCAGCTATTGACTCAGCTACCTTCGGGTCATATCCCTTGGCTATGAGATCGGCGTATAACTGCTTGGGCAATTCTGCCTGCTGTTTGCGAGACTGATCTACCTTCTGCTGTTTTTCGCGCGCTATGGCAGATTTATATTGCTCCCAAGTGAAAATGCCATGAGACTCCCCGAATTCTGCCGCTATCTCAGCGTCTCGTTGTCTCACAATTTCATCTTTGGCTTTTTGAGCCGCCCGTTCTGCCGCCTCTGCTTTTTTTCGCATCTCAGCAAAGGCTTTATTGGCTTCGACTGATTGCCCCTTTACTGCACCTGGCACACTCTCATCATCGTTCTGGTCAACGTCACCAGAAGCAGCTTCACTATCGCCGGTATTGCCAACAATAATGTTGCTACCGCTTTCGTCTGCGCTCGAATCATCTGTGCCAGTATCCGCAACGCCTCCACCGCTATCTACTGAACCACCAGCATCCCCGGCATCATCAGCGAACAATTGCAAGTTCATCTGAAACGCCGCGACCGTCTCTTGACCTTCGTTAAAAGGCTTTTCTAACATGTTTCTTTCCTCCAATTCAAATTAGTTTGCTGGACTATTTACCAGCCCCGGCGTTAAGCCCCTTCTTGGCTCTCAGATCGCCACCCTTTTGAATCTTGGTGGCTGACTTCTCGGTTTTGCCTGAACTGCCTGCGGTAAAGCTTGCAGTGCAAGGCATCGGAGTCTTTAAATTTGCACCCATTTCTTCTTCACCTCCAATCGCTTTAATGTCCGTAGGCGAATCTCGGCTTGCGCCTATGTGACAAATCTCCTTCCTGCCAAAATCGGCTATGTTAAACCTCAAAAGGTTTCAGAAAACAAAAATAAGGCAGAACATAGAAAAAGCAGATATTAGTCTGCTAGTGCCATGTCCTGCCGGTTCGTCCTGGTCAGGATCAATTATTTACTTGTCGAATATTGTATTAGTTTCAGATGCAACCATTTTTACGGCTCCACCTTTTTTAATGATCGTCACCTTCCCCCAGTCCACCTTGCGCAGTTCCTTGATTACTCGGATTTCCTCAGAAGTCAACGTGTTTTGTATCTCAGAGAATCGGTTTTCTCCCACTTAATCACCTGCCTTAGACATCCCAATAATAGCCTCAATGATTTCAGGGGTAAGTATGCCTGTTACGAAAAAATGTTCTCCAAATTCTTCGCTTGCACCGTGCATTAATTTAAAATTAGCGAAGGTTATGCTAATTTGTCCATCCTCATTGTTTCGGAATATTAATGATTCTTCCGCATCTCCCGAAACTTCTATAGCCCCTTTAGTCAAAACTACTTCAGCGAATTTGTCCTTGTCAACTTTAACCAATATATTCCCCTCCTTAATCCTTGTCAAAATGAAGTTTATTTGCCATTAAGACCTGATATAGCCCTGTTTCCAGTGTCATAATCTGGTTATGCCTTAATCCCAACTCGCACATGAAATTAATTGCCTCAATAATCTCGTGGAGCAGAGTAGACTCCCGTATCTGCACTGGATATCCTGGGTCAATCGCTATTTTTTGTTCGGAAAAGTAACATATTCCATGACAAGCATCTCCATCGTCGAATTTTAAATCCTTAACCTTTTCAACATCAAATGTCTTGCCCATGATATTTAGTGTTTTGGGTAGTTGCAATTACATTCCCCCTTGTCTGAACAATTGAAATCAGTAACGGTCATCATATCACTAAGCTTAAAAACTCCCCATCCCTTTTCCATTAAATAATCTAATGCGGTTTTCTCCACCCACGTTAAAGAGTTGGGGTCCGCGTCGATAATAAACCACCTATTATCCGACTTGTCCACCCCCCGTTACCTGCTGAATCATCGCCTTTGCTTTTGCGGGGTCAGTCTTTATCAGGGATAAAAAAACCGCCCGATCTTGAGGCGATAATTGCTTAATTGTTTCTTCTATTGGATTAACCTGCTGCTGTTGTTGTTGTCCTTGTTGTGGACTTGCGCCCGATTGCGTTTGCGGTTGTTCTTGCTGTCGCTGTTTTTCCAATTCCATCTGCTGCTTTTGCATTTCCTGCTGTTGTTTTGCCATTTCTTCCTGCTTTTTAAGTGCTTCTTCAAGGTCATGCACAATGGACTCCATATAAGGGACTCCAAGTTTTTGCAGAACCTTAAGATAAGCTACATTGCCCGGCGAAGGTTCAAATGCGTGTTGTGAAGCCAACTGCACTATCTGATTAAACACCTCAGACTTATTCTGTAAGAATCCAGCTTGACTACTTACTTCAATATCCCAATTCGGATAAATAACATTTCCGCTATCGTCGCGGAGCATTGACAATCGACTGAACGTGCCATACTCAGGCTTGTTTTTCTCTCCCGATAATCTAAACGGCCTATCATCGTCGCAAAAAGCCATAGCAAAGTCTGATACTGTCCGGTACAACTTTTTAAACGCTATCGCTTTGTAGGTACTCGCTAGGTTAGCTTTAAAGTTGGCCTGCGACACATATAACTGCGCCTGCTTGCCACTCTTAACCCCGGGGTCATGTATTCCCATTGCTGAGTTTGTGGCCCCTGTTATAAGCTGAATCTGTGACCATAGCCATCCTATCCAACCTATACCGTCAATGTTAGTGCCAATGTCGATTTCCTTAATCTGCCCCAAGACCTTGATTACCTCGGTCCCCGGGTCCATTATCTTGTTGGCATCTTCATCGTTATCAGTGACGATCTTCTTGCGACCTCTCAGGAATGATTCTTCCTGGATGTAGACAGCCTTCAAAATCGACTCATACAAGTCCTTAATGTCGTCTATCATCGAAGTTCCCCAAGACGACAAGTCCTTTGGTAAGTACGGCTGATAAATTATGTCCCAACCTTGCGGGATGTAGTAGTCAACCTTGATACCAATCAAATTGCCCATATCGTCATAGACCATCATGTCAGGGTCGGTAACGATTTCCTCTATCGTTTTAAATATCGGCTCGCCGGTCTCTTCATCCAATCCGGTTCTTATCGGTGTGCCCAACTCCAATATTTCCATGTCAGTAGGCTCGCCGTTTTCGTCCCTGTGCCAGTAGAATTTAGGCGTATGCTCAAGTAGTAAATCACCTGACCACCAGAGTTTACCTATATCGCCATCATCATCCTTATAGGTAGTTTCGATAATGGTATAGCGCTTTAAACCGGTTTCGGTATTACTGCTATAAGTTGTAGTATTATCGACTGTGACCGTATTTGTTCCATCCGCCAAGTCATCATATTCCGTGTAAAGAACTGCCTTATCCTCTAAGTCCTCTTTGGTTATATGCGGCCAGCGACGCAAGATGTATTTCTCGGTCTTATTCAATACATGATGATAATGCTCTAAGTCCTTGTCCCAATCCAAAGCACCGGCATTGTCGATGATATGTAGCGGATGGGGATTACTTATCTCAATGTCGCCCACATATGAGCCGAATCGAATAGCATTATTCCAATGAACTTTATAGAACGCACCGCCGAATTTCTTGACTCTACGCTCATTCTCAAGGTTGATTTCCTCTAAGTCCTGCGACTTGCAGACATAATCAACATATCGGTTCATTAACTTAACTGCATATTCATCATCTAAGGCTACTGCCGATAAGTCCGGTTGCGGAACAGATAAGTCAATCAATGCCTCAATCGGAGTGCGAACCAGATTAACAACTGTTCGGACATCGCGGTTCTGGTTATATCCCTCGTCGCGCAGATTCTTAAACTCCCTTGAACCTTGATAATATTGCTCATATTCGTTAAATGACTGGTCTATCGGGCTTTTTGTTCGCCTGTCAATTTCAAACTGTTGTTTCCATTTATCAAGAAGCTCCTGTGTCTCTTCCTCTGATTTTTGCTTCTGCTTGCGTTCTGCCAATTTCTTTCTCACCGCCTTTATTGGGGATTTCAAGGTTTCTAATAGGCTCAAATTGAATCACCTGCCCTTAACTCCCACACAACAGGCAGTTCATGCGTTGAACATGCTTCGCAAAAACAATCATAACAAAGAACATGTCCGTGCCTAATGTGTGGTTCAATCTGTTTCCAAATATCATTCGGAGCAATAAAATCATGTACCGTCCTGCCGCAATGTTTGCAGAACGATTGCACAAGAAAATGTTTGCACAGACTAAGCTTGATTAGTAACCGAAGGTTCACAATAATCACCCGCCTTCAAAAGAAAAACCCCGCCGAAGCAGGGTTAAATTATTTAATTTTCATCTCGTCCATAGCCGTAAAAATTGGGATTCACTGGCTGTTTTATGTTTGTTCCAATATTTGTACTATCATTATACTGTTGTTGCAAAAGTCTATCGCGTATAATCTTTTCTTGTTCCGCGAAATACTTACAATTCACATCAACGCTAAACGGGTAATTATCCCCCATAGCGATCATTTCTTCGCCCGGCAAAGATTGGTTTATTTTCTTAACTAAACTGATATACGATGACTCGTGAATACATAGTTTTTGATGACTACATTTTACGCATTTACTCATATCTTTCCTCCTTAATTTTGCTCAAACAAAACCCCGTCAACTTCCGAATTACCGGATGGTTGCGGGGCTGGGCACTGGTCAATCTTGTCTAGTTTAATTTTCCATTTAGCATAATTTTTAGCGCTATCCCATACCAAAAAACGATAGTAAATATATGAAACAATCGTTGAGATAATCACCATGGCTATAATTAGTAAAACATACTCCAACTTACCACCCTCCCCTTATCTGCTGTCCTTGCATCTTGGCGTAGACCTTTGCGAAGTCCATGTTATTCCTTATCCTCTCGGCATCACTAGCCGACGTGCCTTTTGGAAATAGGAGTTGCTCCTGCTTGCTGTACTCGGGATGACGGGACATTGCGCCGTAGCGTACAGATTCCGGCCCATGAGTTACGTTATGCGGATTCTTGGCAGCATCCTCTGAATTATGAGGGTCAAACTGCAATAGCGGCATACACCTTATCAGATTCTTGCAAGTGCTAAATACTAATAACCTAGCGGTTTTTCTTGCCCCTCCATGTTCATCCAAAACAGGTTGCCCTTTATCGTCTAACATAGCGTATGGGTGAATATGTTCCCTAACTTGTCGCCAGCCTGATATGCGGTTGTTGTTGGCCTTTATTAAACCTTTTAATCCCGCCTTGGACATAAGTTCTATGCCGGAGGCTCCACTTTCTTGTCGGCGGCTCCATAAGTCAGGAGAAGCAACGGTATAACTAATGTATTCATCTGGTGGACTTAATTCCATTATTCTCTTGGCAGCTTCGGATAAAATTAAATCAGGCTCATGCAATTCCCTATAGATAAAGCATTGACCGTTATCAGCCACCGCCCACCAATAGCAAGCGGTCATATCCTGCCCATAGTCCAGCGAACGGAACTTCCTCCACCATACAGGAATGTCAAAAGGTTCTATCACATGAATAGCCGTATTCCATTCAGTAAAAAACATACCCTGAAACACCGACCAATCGCCATCAAGGTATGCCCTTCTTAATTCATCAGGTAAACTTTTTAATTCATTCAAGTATTCAGGGTTACGCTCCATAACCACTAGATTGTCGTAAATTCTAGCGGGTATAAAATTGAAATCGTCGGGGTTCTCACCTTCTCGGTAATCCCTATCTATAAATATCCTCTTAAACCATGCCATCCCGACTCCCCCTGGATTCGCTGTATAGTAGCGTCGGGGTCTAAATGGTACTCGGATGGTTTCAGAAGTACGACAACAAAGTTTAATTTGATTCCATTGAAACTCTGTAAAATTGGTAGCCTCTTCATACGTCAGAAGCAAACGCAATCATAGCTTTGTCCCTGATCCTGGATTGTATCGGCATCATTGTCACAATATCCTAATTTTAATCTCGAACCAATAGGAAACATAAAAGCGTTTGTTTCCCGGTCATACTTCGCTATTCCGTCGTTTGTGGTTGCTCCCAACTCTGCCATTAAAGGAATAAGATGATTCTCTCTTAATTCAGGAAGTGTACGTCTTAGTAATAAAATCTGTATGCCCGGATACTTTAAGGCCAATAGTACGCATTTA
>Ga0074198_1001584_pt1 | contig 14414 bp, 32 predicted proteins | sample EPASupsiteSAE323_FD_64527 | JGI IMG/M metagenome (GOLD analysis project Ga0074198, IMG submission 64527) | Bioremediated contaminated groundwater from EPA Superfund site, New Mexico - Sample SAE3-23 | ecosystem: Environmental > Aquatic > Deep subsurface > Groundwater > Contaminated ...
TTCATATTTACAATCTCCCGGCAGCACAGACAAGCTCTTGCTAAATCTTCGGGAAAAATGGCATCAGGCTCTTTCTTCGTCCTTGGAATTATCCGCTTAACGATTGCTCCCTCGTCATAGGTAATCTCAATCTCTGCCTGCTCCCTGCCGTTCTTAACCTGATTCTTTATGCCGGAGCCCTTCCCGTCTGTCCATTCATTCCTGAATGAGAGGGCATATTCCAGTGCAGCCAGTATGGAGGATTTCCCCGCTCCTGAAGGTCCGACAATCCAGGATACCGGATCCCCGAAAGTTATGGAGGCGTCCTCCAATCTCCTGAAGTTCTTGACTTTAAGGGTTTTAATCATTTGCTTCACCTCTAATCTTGATTCTGTAATACACATCAACACATTTTCCAGGCGGCTCGTTCTCGTTGTAAACAGTTTGGAAGCCGTTCTCTTTCAGGATAGCCAAGTCACTTTTGAAGGATTCCCAAAGGTAATCCATAGATGGCTCATATCCCTGAGAGTCGTAATATTCCACGGTGTGGGAGTCTATTACCTCTCCCACCAGTTGATCGCATATTGTTGGCATCTCGTTTAGTTTTGGCATATTTATCACATCCCCGCCATATTAAGATTGTTGAGCCGGTTCTTCGCTGCCTTTGTCTCAATGGGTGGTTTCTCCTCAGAGACTTCCACCGCCTTTTCATTGTCGTTCCACGGAGCCTCTGCTTCAATGGCATCTGCAGGGTGAGGCTCTGAAGGCTCTTTGGTTTCTGCCGGAGCATCTTCCTTCTTCAGCATCTTTTCCTTCAGCTTGCCGAGTTTCTCCTTTGACTTCTCAGCCACTTTCGCATTTGACACTTCTGGGGCTTTTTCACCCACAGGGGTAACCGGCTCGTCAAACAAGTCTGACCACTTCATTTCCCCGTCTTTGAGTGAGGCGTAAATCTCTCTCAATTCCTGAAGTTCTGCAGGCACCAACTGAGCCAGAGGGTGACCTATATACTTCTCAATATCCTGGGGATTTACTCCCACCCTTGCGAATGCGTCTATCACATCTCTTTTGGCTTTCGCAGGGTCCACTGAATCTTTGCTTGCCAGCGTCTGCCGAGCCACCTTAACCGCCTCTTTCACAATGTCTGAGGGAATCAGCCGGAGCCCTTCATTTCGTATCACCTTGGAGATTGCCGAACCTTCCTTATTGGCAAGTTCGTCCTCAGTCGCTTTTACGATATATACTGTATCCCCCTTTGTGTTCTTGCGCTCCCCTATTACTTCCCGGTCTTCCTTGTTTCTTCTCTCCACAGTCTTTCTGATTGAAATATCCTTCCCGAATGTGGTATTTGTCTCCAGGTCCGTAGTTGAGACATTTATCCTCCTTACATTGTCATCCTCATAGAGGATCTGCGTGACTGTTCGGACATTCCCCCACTTCTGCAGGCACGTTTCGGCACAGCGAATGGAAGGCCCCTGTATCTTACTTCCCCCTACGGGCTTACTGTAGATTGCCTCCTCTGCCAAGTCATGACGCCTGAACGAATTAAGAATTGCCACTCTTGCGGCATCTTCGTTTCTAGGCTTTCTGAAAGCCATTACATAGGCGCTTTCGATACCCGCTCTGGCAGTCTCGGCAGCCGCCACAGCAGACGGATCTGCCGCCGCCATTGCATACCCCTTTTGAGTCTGGTGAATCATTTCCATTAGTATCTCTCCTTTGCGTAATAGATTTTGAAACTCTTGAAAGGCTTTCCTGCCTTCTCATATTTGCCGAGGTCTATCGCAGGATAATCCTTCTTCAGAGCGTCCTTGTCGAAGGTCTTCCTGCCGTTCTGGAATGAGTAGTATACCCTTGCATTTCCTCCTTCGGCACATTCGACTTCCTTCTCATCCATCATGCCCTGAATCTTATCCTTGGCAACAACCTCGGCTCCTTCAATCTCTTTCTTGAGGTCTTGTATCTCTTTAAGTTCTGCCACTGCTGAAGCCCATTCTTCTGTGGTGATGAAGTATGACTTACCTTCCTCCTTCGGCAGTCTGATATGCTCTGTTATGGCTGTGTCTTCCGGCGGCACCCGATTAACGACATGCTCCCAGAACTTGGCGCATTCGTTGTAAATGTGCTCTACCAAGGCGTCATCCCTGTCAATGTCGAAAGTGAGAATGTCAAAAACTTCGGGGTTGAATATCACTATTGAAGCCCACTTGAAGCCGAGCCCCATATAGTGCTGAGTCTGAATCTGAACGTGGTCATACACTCCCTCTCTCTTGCACTGATAATAATTCTTCAGGGAGTATGTCTTGAATTCCGCTACCCCCTCGCCCTTTTCAGGGTCAATCACCTTGCGGTCAATATTGCCGCTGATAAAGGGGTAATCAGAATTACGAAGTGACTTCTTCACCACTTCCAGCTTCCTGCCGGTCTTCTCGGTGTAGAGGGTAGCAATAATGTCTTCCATCATCTTTCCTCTACGCATCTGCGGAGTCTCTTCTTTCGGAGGAAGTAATCCGATCTTGTCAAGGTAAAGTTCCTGCTTGGTCATATACGGGTGGTCATCAAGCACTATCACCGGGGAATCGCTACCCCCGATAGACTTCCTGCGCTCTTCAAGCCATTGTTCGCGTGTCTGCTCTGTCATTTTGCCTCCATTCTGTCAAGAATCGCCACAATTACCCCTCCGACCACTACCGGCCAGAGGTTGAATCCCATCAAAAGAATCCCCTGCCAAAAGTCACTTATCGTCATCCTTCTCCTCCTTGCAACTGTGAGGCTCAACTCTTATCCATATCATACTTACTGCCCCTTCCTGGGCCGATTTGACCTTGTAGTATTCCATACATTTCGCGCACTGAACAATTATTTCGTGTGTAGTCTTTACAAACATTGTCCCTCCTCAAGAGTACCGCTTTTCAATATCTCCAAAAGATTCTTTCACTTCAGGGTCATTGATATATTTAATCAACAATCCATCTGCTTCTGCGTGAGATACTTCTCTATCATATGAATTTTTAAGTTCTTTCAGCATTTCAATAAGCTGCTTCTTTGTCAATTTCTTAGCCATTTCTTCCCTCCTTCTTAGCCATCGCCATCGCCATCGCCATCGCCATCGCCATCGCCATTGCCATCGCCATCGCCATAGCCATTGCCATAGCCATCGCCATCGCCATCGCCATCGCCATCGCCATAGCCATTGCCATCGCCATCGCCATTGCCATCGCCATTGCTAATACTACTTTGAGACTCTTCGAAGTTTATAGTGCGGTTTTCCATGCCTCCTCCTTACAGTCAATGGACATAACCATTGTGAGGTGATCGAACTTGACTTGCCCATTGCACTTGTCAAGTTTTGTGGAGGATGTTGGACCTCCCAAGGCAATCTCTCCAAGCCCTTTTGTGGTTCCCCAGGATCGAATAACTGAAGCCTTCGTGAGTGTGCAGATATTGCCGTTGCGGTTCATATACCCCACTACCACCCATCCGCGCTGAAGGACAACTATCTTGATTTCGCCCTTTATGAAGGGCTCTCTGATACTGTTCTTTCTGACATAAATCTCTCCATTTACCGTGATTTCGTCTTCCATACTTACCTCCTTAGATTTTCTTAACCTTAGAACTCCACTCCTCCAATTCCCTCACAACAAAAATAAGCCTCCGTCCGTGTCTACGGTAAGGTATCTTCCCGGCAGATACCCACCGATACAACGTGACGAGACTCACCCTCAGATACTTGGCCGCCTCTTTTGATACGAGGTTAATTTCCAATGTCTCACCTCCTTTCTGTTATCACTTGTAGTATCTTAACATATCCTGTTATCAAAGTCAATCGAAAATAAGTTCGATTTTACTAAACCGGTTGACCTTTGACGGGGGAGGAATTATAATGAAGGGGAGGTGGTGAATAAAGATGAGTAAATTTCTGTTATCCCTGCTTCTATTGATTACCCTCAGTGGTTGTGTGGAGAATAAAATAGACAGACAAATAAGATGTCCAAACTGCAACGGAACATATCATATCTCCCTTACTGCAGGATATGATAACCCAATAGAAGACCTCTATGGCATAGAAAAGCTATGTATTACACACCGCTGCAACTGCGGAAAAATTTACACTTACACAGTTATTGAAAAGACTATCAATATAGTTAAGTCTGAAGAAGAATGAGGTGGTGAATAAAGATGATTTCTCTTGAAATGATTGCCGAATTCTGCAAAAAAGCCGATAAATACGGGATGTCCTCTGTGGAGTTTTTCTTATCCCCCGAACCATATCATCGCTTGGGAGTTGTCCTCAGAATCCACGCCGGTGAGAGTCCTGAAACGGGAAAGATTTACAAAACTGTGGTTTGCCTTCCCAAAGGGGAGGAATACAACATGGCAAAATTACGGGCGCAGTTATTCAAGGATGCCGAAAGGAATATACTGTCTTGTGCAGAGAGGGGAGCGGTGAATGATGGCATATAAACCCTATATTGACGAATTTCAATATATACTCCCCGTGTCTATGAGCACTGCCTGCACATCAATCCCCACTCAGCAGGCTATAGGGAACTATATATGCGCCCTTAACTCTCCATCTCGCACTTACTACTGTGAATACTGCGGTTCTCCATCCCATAACGCAGCGAACTGCCCGAATTGTGGGGCTCCTAGGAGGAGAGAGTAATGGATGAGCCCGGAATATGCCCCCGATGTGGGCACAATGAATTAACACAACACGATGCAGGCTCCGACACCTGGGAAAACGATATTTCGTATTCCATATATGTCTGCGAAAAATGTGGACTCCAATATACTACTTGGTCGGAGAAGTGGTTTATAGATAGCGAGGACGAAGAGGGATATAGGCAGGAATTTTGGTTCGACTATTTAGCGGCGCAGAAACTCGATCTCGGAAGTAAACTGGATGTATCTGCTCCTCCCTGTTCTGGATGCACTTTCTGGTATCCCACATACAACATATTTGACCATTGTGCAGAAAGCAGGATGTGCCACGTAGAGAATATGTATAAAGACTTCTCTTGTTATATCAAAAGATGGAATGGTGATAATGATGGCTAATAAAATCTGCGAAGGTGACTTCAACTGCACCAAAACAAATGTCCCATTCTTCATACTGCCATTCGAACATAACCCAGACGGAGAGATATACTGGATCTGTGCCGATTGTTTTCTGAAAGTGCTTGACCAAGACCAGATAAAGGCACTCAAAGAGGCGATTGAGAGGAAGGAGAAAGAGAATGGATAATAAACCTGTAGCATTTAATATCAGTGAAAAAACCTGTGGTAATTGCAAAAAATATTACCTGAATTTAATGGGATATGGATTCCCTGTAAATGATACTTTAGGGAAGTCTTTTGGGCTTCTCTTCAAATGCCCTAATTGCAATAAAACAAATTTGTTGGTGTTAGAAATAGAAGAGGGAAGAATTATGCACAGTTGGGGCAATGCAAGCGATAATATTCCTGAATTTAAACACGACAAAGAACTATCTTCTGAATCAAATACTTCGGAGACAAAATCATTGAAGGGGGGCGTAATTATTTCTGAAAAAGAATACCTCGAACTCAAGGAGAAGGCCGGGAAGTGGGATCTATCACAACTGATGACAATGGAGCTTATCTACGGCACAAGGGCATTTGACTTCTCCGATAAAGTACTGGACGAACCCACCGAGAAAGAACTCACCACCGCCATTATGAAGGCACTCTCAGGGGCTATTAAGAATGAAGGGTTGAAAATCACCAAGAAGTCCTGCCACAACTGCTATAACGTTGTTATGCAATGCGGAAAGGATATTCCCCAGGGGGTAGACATTAACCACGATACCCTCTATTGTGATGGGTGGAAAGATGAGGATGATACTTAACCCCTCTTCTTCCCCTTCTTCTCCACCTTAACTCCCTTAGAACCATGAAGGTTATAAAACACCACATTCCTTACTCCACTGTCACCTATCAGGCAGGCCAACTCAAACGGAGATAATCCCGTAAGGGTATTCTTCTCAAACAGGCTCTCACCTGCTGCCAGGCACTTCTCCACTTCATTGCTGTCGTGGTTTCTTATCGCTTCATATAGGCTCATAGATACCTCCTTCTATGTAATTATTGATTCACAAGACTTAGACTTCCTGCCCCTTCTTCTGTCAATCTCGAAGTCCCAGGCCCCCTGCATGAACCCAACATGCCATATCTTCCGGTCTTTCTCATCCGGCATTTGCCAACTTACCAGAGAGATATAAGGGTTTACTCCTGCGCTTTTTATATATCCACCCTTCTTAGTTTTCAATTCACTGAGCTGAATCACAAATCCCTTCGGAGCCTTTACTGTTATCTTCGCTCCATCGGGGGCACAAAAGGCAAAGCCATCGCCAAATTTACGCTCTGAAGGAAGGTTGAAGGTTACATCGCCACTCTTTACAATATAACCCTCATTAGGCTCCGCATTTACAATACTCTCGCTTACCTCTTTAAAAGATTTCTCTGTTAACATTTTAATCACCACCTTCTCTCTATCATAACACTTCGCGGGGGAAAAGAAAAGGGAAAAAACGTCTAAATTATAAGAATTTTTAGTGGGGAGTGATATAGTGATCCACAGCGCCGCCGAGGTATCCCCCACCCCTCCCCAGGGGGTCATTATGGCCTGGTATACTGCTATAGAAGAACGCTGCCATACTGAGTGAAGAAGGGCAGAGATACAGCCCTTAGGCAGCCCTTTTGAGCACCTTTTGGGCAGGCAAACAACCCGTCTATTAATCCTGTATGCCTTATTTGACGCCGTTGGTAAAAGTAATGAATACGGTGGTTATTATTACAGTGTGCAATGCAACATGGGATCTGAGCCTGTAAAACAGTGTAAAATGAGCCGAAAAACACCATAATAGTATACATTAATATATATAGCGCAGGCATGTTGCAGGAGTAAGGCTCGAAACACTCCACCCCCTTCAATCATATACTCAATACCTCTAAGATATACTATACCCTGGTTTCTCTCCTTCTCTTTTCTTTTTTTTGCCTCCTCCATTACCCTATCTCTATACTACTCTTATCTAATGGCTATGGCTCCTGATATTATTAATTACATCATCCTGATAATATCAGGAGAAAGTGAATAATATACTCTGTACTATATTATTATATAATCCTGATAAAGTACTAGTATTAACTACAATAGTAATTGTAGTTGTACTATTATTAGGATAAGAAAGTATGTACTAAGGTAAGGATTAGGGGAGATTGTGTTGTCTGTCGGCTGCCAGTGAAGTGCAGAATCCTTATGGCTATAGGCGCAAATAAATCTTTTGACGGTTTCATTGGGTTTTACCATTGCTATACATTGTTATATCCTTATTGCTATGCTGTTTTATTACTGTTTGATATACCTCTTGCATAACGCTGTGATACGTGGTATACTTGTTTTGTTGGGAACAACAGGCGGCCAAAACCCCTGACCTCACAGAGGCAGGTGCCGTAAAGAAAGGAGTCAATATGACTCAGAATCTGTCCTACACCATCACCACCTCCATTCCCGCTCTCACCTCCCTTCCTGCTCTCACCATCATCATCACTTCCTCGTTCGAGAACTTCCTGCACACAGCAGCAAAACCACAATCGAACTTGTTGGAGGTGAAAGTATCTTTCACTTCCAACATTATCACTGCTCTTTACTCCTATTCTAGATATAATAGAATGAACGACTACCCTTCCTACAGGGAAGGGCAGTTGGCATTCTACCACACTTCTAACTCTCGCTACACAGATGAGACTTTCTACTCGGTCCTGCGACAAACAGCAGGGACCAGAGACTTCCTGCACAGAAGGGGAATGTCTCGCAGAAATAGAGCGGAGAGAAGCAGTCTCTCCGCTATTCTCCCCCTCCTGCGGGGGTTGGCCGATCAAAAAGGAATATGGGTCGAGTTTGGCTCTTCATTGAGTCATCCCATCTCGATCACTTTCCAAGATAGCCACGATGCTTCGTGGTTTTCAATGCGCCTCTCTCCGATCGCCGGAAAGGAGCTCCTCCAGGGATTCCAACAGAGAGCCGTGAAGGAGTTTGCTGGAGCTGCATTGGCGGCTCCAGACATACTGTAGGAACCAGAAACCGGCCACCGGTGCCGGTCCCGCCACTAAAAAACACCTCTCTCGTGGTGACTGATGAAGGGGGAGAGGAGGAAGAGACAATGAGAAAATCAGAAAGGAGGTGAAACATGAAAGCAAAAGGTTATCCCAATTCAGTACACAGACAGGACTGTCAATGTTTTGTCTGTAACACGAAAAGAAACCCTTCGGAGCCACGAACCCATATTTCGATGTGGCTCCCCAGTGAGCTCAAGAGAGAAGTTGAGCTCAGACCGGGGACATTAACCGGCAACATAGTCACGGCGATTAGACTGTGGCTGGAAGCGAATTAAGGAACCGGTTGGGGCAATATGGATAAGCTCATCGAAGAGATTTGAAAAAGCAAAATAACAGGAGGAAAGAACAATGATACTCACAGAGATTGACAAAGCTGAAAGCATACTGAGTTTCGGAACACCGGCATACATGAAAAAACAGAATGACGAAGAGTCATTCACCTGCCAGGTTCGCTTCACCGGCACAGAGGAAGAAAAGGAAAAGTTCTGGGAGATAATGGAGGAATTTCTTCACGGCGACACAACCCACGAAGACCACGAGGCGCTTGCTGATCACTGTGCTGGTGGCAAAATTGAAATCTCTCGCGTCATCAGAAAAGAGTGGATTTCAGAGTAATTCCTCCTCCTGGGCAAGAGGTGAAACTGCCCAACCAAAATAAGCCCTCGCACGGCTATAAACTGCGGGGAGGAAAAGAAGATGGCAAAGCATTTCGTAACCAATAGAGGAATAGTTCTGGGATATGAAAAAGTTCCTGCCCCTCAAATACTGAAAGACATTCAGAATAACTGGAAGCACAGAGCCAATGTTCACGGTGACGAGGGGTCTTGTGTAATTGGTGCAGGGTTCCGGTTTGTTTATGAGGGAAATAAATATTGGATGCCTCCAACCTCTCAATGGCAGGGATCATGTTCCTGGGAGGCATATAAAGACGTGACGGAAAAGGAATTGGCGGCAATAGGCTGCACTGAAATATACTACGAGTGGGGAAATATGGATTAGACAGAAAAGCCTCTCTGCCCCTTCGGGGGCTTTTTCATTTCCCTCAGAAATACCCCCTCTAGAATCGTCCTTAACCTGCCTCTGAATTGTAAGTATCGGACCTGCCTATTAACCTCTTGGGAAACGCCCTTCCTGTGGCAAGCAGACCCATTCTAAGATATTATCTACCTCCATAATTCTCCGGTACATTAAAAAAGCCCGGAATCCCTATCAAGGATCCCGGACTATGGCAAGGACCGGTTATTACTCTTCGCCTTCCCTTGTAACAGGATAATCGTCGTAAAGTTGTTTTCCCATTGCCTGATTGTAGCAACCAAGCGCCATTGATTCAATCATCATCCTGGCTGCTTTCTCGCAGATAAAATACTGATCATAGTACTTGCCGCCGGTGCCTCTCACCGAAGCTGGAGCCATGAAGAGCCGGTCATCTTTCGGGCCGAGCACTATTTTCCAATTGCACATTATCACATCGCCATACCGCAGGTCAAATGTTGCCTTCAGCCGTGACTCCTTGTTTTTCAGCACCTTGAGATCGTGGATACATACGTCTACATCGACATTCTTAATCGTGGTGAAATTCGCTGCCATAATCTTAACCGCTCCCTCTATCAATACTCAATCTGTGCGTCAATCCCCTTGACCGGGAATTCAGTGCCGTTGACTATTACCTTACACTTCCCGTTATGGTAAAATATCTTCAGCAGGTTTTTCTTTGCCGGGGGCTCCAGAGTAAATCTCCTGCCCTGATTGAACTTTTCCATCCAATAATCGCTCTTGATGTAAGCCTTCTGGACCGGAGCCTCCATGGTGTTTCGGTGTATCATATCACCATCACCAATGTATATGCCAACGTGAGTGAAGGTTGCCACCATATAGGTATTGTCAAAGAGCACAATATCACCTGGCTGGAGCTCAGACATTGTTCTGACATATTCCCCGGCAGTGGCCAGGTCCGGACACCAAGCTGTATGCTTGTAATCCTGTCCTTTCACTCCGGCTGCATCCAGGATGGTGCTCACCCATTCAGCACATTGAGCAGATACTCCAGGATGGAATTCCTTACCTTCCCATTTCAGAGCCTCTTCTACGATCTTGTTCATACCGTTCTCCCCTTTCTATCTACCGATCATGTGGCCGAGCACTGCGGCAAGTATGGCAAATAGTATGGTGATTAATGCGGTGCTAAAGCCTGACTTGTTCTTTTCAAGCACTTCAATCTTCTCTTCTGCCTTGGTAATGCGTTCTGAGTGCTCAGTGTAACACGCCTTGATAAGTCCAAGGTCTTCCTTGACTTCATCCTGAGATTTTACAAGGCCATCCAGTTTCTCATCCATTGCTCCTATCTTTTCGGCAATATCAATGAGTTTTTTGATAGTATCTTCCACAGTCTCACCTCTCTATTTCTTTTTCTTCAGCACTCCCACGGAATTGAGGATGGCAACAATCACATCCACGAAATACCCGGCTGCCTCCTCGGATACGCCGATGCCGAACTGTCCAAGAGCCATATGTATGCCCTTTGCCGCCAGTGCTCTGCGCTCTGCAGCGTCGATAATGCCGTCTTCCATCATCTTCTCTACTGTGGTGATTACTTCGATGATGTCCTTGATAATCTCACTGACTTTGATTCCCGCCCAAAAGGGTACGCTTACCCGGCTTGCAATCTGATAGCCGAGAGTCTTGAAAATAGAGCCTATGCTTACGTTCATTATTGTATCCATCCTTTCAATATTTGTTCGGCCTCTTGCCGTGTAATCCACTTCAGTATTCCGTACCCATCACTCATTATCCCCGCCCATTCTTCTATTCTTGGAGTCCTGCCGTGACTAAGCAGATATTCCACCTGACATTGATACGCAGGAAGTTCCACACTCCACCTGTACGCTGCCGAAGTGAGGTATGAAAACCACGATATTCTCTGCCTTACGTGCATATATTCGTGATTGAGCCACGCCTGCCGCTCCGGCTCAGCGAGGGTAAACCACCTCTCAGGCATTAAGATGGTATCCCCTATGACTGTCCCGCTCTCAGGTGCCAAGAACCAGAGCCAGGATTGGGATTTGGGGAGGATGGTGTAGTTCACAGCCCTTGTATACTTCCGCTTCCTCCACCGCCCTGACCGATAGAGAAAGTTCCTGATGGGTTGCCAGAGCCGCCTGCTCCCTGTTGAGATACCCATATTATAGAGCCATTGTTGTTCATGTTGTCCTCCTGTGTTTTGTTGATGAGAGGTGGCATATTATATCCAATACTCTACTTCAATTTTCCCAGGTCCACCACCAGATCCAGCAGCGGGATTTGCGTTTTTTGCACCGCCACCTCCTCCGCCACCACCATACCCATATCCCGATCCATTGGTGGCTGCTGCTGCTGCTGCTCCTCCATACTGACCCCCTTTACCGCCGTTTCCTCCGGTGCCTAACGCACTTGCACCACCGCCCCCTCCTCCGCCACCGTCGGTAAGCCCTGTAAACTTCCCGCCTGAAGATCCTCCAGTGCCAAGAGCATTAGAAGAATTAAGGTAATGGCTCGAATTATATAATACACTTGTCCCTGCAATACCAGGATCAGCCTGCACTGCTGTATTAGCGCCCTTTCCTCCGGTCCCTCCATCGCCCCCGGCTAGATACTCGTTGAAATAATACATTGTTGGCCCTGGCGACCTAGTGGATGTTCCTCCTAAGCCCTTCACACCTGCCGTATTAGTTCCCCCCACAGGAGTATACCCTTTCTTCCCGCCCAACGCTACAAAAGAGCCAAAAAACACATCCCCGCCATCGCCTCCATCAGTAGGACTAGCGCCACCTGCTCCAGCAGTTCCTGCTGTGCCTATCATGATAGCATAAGATGATTCCGTGAGAGTTATAATCCTATCTATATACTCTCCACCTCCCCCACCTCCCCCACCTCCTGCTCCTGCGGAGGCATATAAGATACCTCCTCCTCCTCCTCCTCCGCCGCAAGCCTGCTGCCTAACTCTTGCCGTTTCTAATCCAGGCGGAGGATTAAAAATGCTGCTGCTGGTATATACTAATTTGACGAGCCGTTTGTTTTTGTTAACCTCTGGGAATCCAGGAAACATTATAGATCACCTCCCCATACACTCGGCATTACCCCTGCTGCTATCACAGTGCCGACAGAGCCATAGAGTCTTTCTCCTGCTTTGAGCATGAGTGGTGTGCTTGGTATATACTCAGGCAATGCTGCTAATGCTGCAATCTGACTTGCTGTAGTGGCAGGTAAAGTGCATTCCCATATCAGTCGGTTGTTAGTTGCTGTTGCAGGGTCTGAAGCATTATTATGAAAAAGCCTGAATACACTTGCCACATTTGTGCCCATTGCCACCAATGAAACTCTGTCTACTTTTGCCCCGTTTGCGCCTGCTGTAAAAAGCAGGACTGTTGTGCCTGTGCCATCATACGCAGTATTGGCTGTTGATACCACAAGCCCACCTGAATTCGGGGATTGCGGCGCTATAAAACTGTTTGGTGTTACTGCCATAAAGCCTCCTTAAAATGCTCCATAGAGTTGATACAATGGGAGATACGCGCTGTCATCCATACTCCCCCCGCTAGGTTCCGCAAAGCCCGCATGACCATCAGCCCCACGTGTGAGCACATGAGTCTCTGTTGCCGCTGCCGCCCCCGTCAGCGCATCAATCGCCGCCTGTGCGGTGGTTTGACCGGTCATGCCGTTGGCTATTGAATTAGTAATGGGATCGCTGCCGCCTACATCATGATTACAGGCATGTTGTCCCGCCGCATTTGTCTTCTGTGTAGCCATATTAACTTATCTCCACGTCAAAGTTCCCGATAGAGGAGCGAACCTCCCACACACTTGAAGCAGTCATCCCTACAAGGTAGATACAGTCATTCGTCGCGCCTGCCCCTACGTATCCGGTTGCCTTGGTTGTAAGGTTGCCGAACTTGATTGTATCTCCACCCGCCGCCTTAACCTTGTATTTGCCCGCGCCTTTCCCGGCAAACTGTACGAAGGCTCCCTGTGCAAAATTAGAGGCAAGCTGGCAGGTGATGAGCGTTGCGCCATTGCAGAAATAGGAGTTATTGACAGCAGCATTGAACCCCGTTGCCTTCTCTGTCCACGAAGCGACTCCACTATGAGCATCCACATAGGTCTTGACTGCTTGCTCAGTCGGAAGTGCTAAGTCTGAGTTACCGGCAAGAGTCCCGTCTATGGAAAACTCATTGATTGAAGCCCCTGCCGTTGTGGTGAGTGTGGCAAACTTGACTTTTGCCGACTGCCGCAAGTCGTTGGCTATGTGAGCAGTCGCGTGAACATACAAAGAGGAAGGCGTTGTGCTTCCCCCTGCCATTATCCAATTCGTTGCCCCGATTGTTACCGCCATATTGATAGCGTTCTGCCGTACCACTGCCATATAAATCGCCTCCTGCTAAATGTTTATGTCAATATCCCCATTTGCCCATACTACCCTGAAATCAGTATTGGCCGTAATACAGATAATATGCACCGTATCCGAGAAGTGCCCTGATTGCAAGTATCCCGCTGCTCCCGATACGCTCTGCAGAGTGCCGAAGTGAATTCTCTGCAGAGCACCCTGCACCACTTTCCATCCGCCTGCACCCTTGCCGGTTATGCCGTATCTATCACCTACGTCTGCAGTTGCCGGTAAGGTATAATTGATTCGTGCGATATTGTTGGCAATATAGCCGGTATCCTTCACCAGAATAGTGTCTGCAGTGGAGTCACCCCAGACGAGATAGTTGAATACCGTTGTGGTGATTACATCTATCTGCGCCTGTATGTTGCTTGTGACTCTATTCTGCTCCATCATATTCTGGTTGAGAATATTATCTCTGGAGGGAAAGAAATCCATACGGCATCACCTGCCCTTCGAGGGAGGTTTATGTGGATACTGCTGCTTCATCCATTCCTGCATCGCTCTGAGATACTTCTGCTCAATCTTCTGCCTCTCGGCGGCATACTGCGCGGGCTTCATCTTTGCTCTTCTAATCTCCAAATTCTGTAAGTCTTTCGCCATCCCATATGTCCAGTCTGCCTTTGCCTTTCTAGCCTGAGAGCCCTTGAATTTATTGGCCTGCGCCACATCGACGCCCACAGGACGGAATGGAGAAAGAACATTGAGCGCCGCCATACTCGGAGATTGTCGAGCTTCAAAGTTATTGGGAGCAATTCCCTGAACCGCAGAATTGAGCCTGCCACCCGGCAAAGCCTGCTTCACAATCTGAGGTGTGAACAGGTTCATAAGTTCCTTCGCATATACCCCTAACTTATCTGGAGTAGAATTCTTGTCA